>Ga0315298_1000377_pt1 | contig 87276 bp, 82 predicted proteins | sample WHS_1_MG_FD_203077 | JGI IMG/M metagenome (GOLD analysis project Ga0315298, IMG submission 203077) | Extremophilic microbial mat communities from Washburn Hot Springs, YNP, Wyoming, USA - WHS_1_MG | ecosystem: Environmental > Aquatic > Thermal springs > Hot (42-90C) | place: USA: Wyoming...
GCGCGGCCGATATGGCCACCGACCCCAAGAGGGTCTAATTTTTAAGCGCAGGTTGCAACCTGCCTGCTCGACGGGGGCCCCTCTTCATCTAACACGCTCGGCGGTCTGAGGCGAAGCCTCGTTAGAATGTGTCTACCGATATCAAACAGAGCCTCGAGAGATCGCCTAAGGTAGGACTCGGCTGCGGCGAGATTGTGTCTGTTCCGGAGGAATTCCGCTCGGTCCCGCAGCGGGAGATCTTCTAGAGCCTCGAGAGATTCGAGCACCCATGAGGCCCGTTGGGTTACGACTTTTCGATCAATCGAGGATGGATTCATCTGCCCTGCCCAAAACCACATTCTGCCTTTCTGTCTCGTAAGGCAAGAGATCCGCGGCCATACGCAGGATTTCAAGTTGATACTCGGCCTCGTACGTGGGATCCCGCGCATAGAGGACCTCGCCGGACACGATGGCTTCTGCCAGGGCGACCGGAGCTTCCGGGATCACCACGACATCGACTCGGGGAAGGTCAAAGAGGTCTTCGAAAAAAATGCCGATCTCCACTTTTTCTTCGGCCGTCAGAGGTCTTTCGGGTTTGAGCCCGATGTCCAGATCCGAGGGGACCCGCGAGAACCTATCGATGCGTCCCTCGACTGCAGCCAGGGCTTCTTTCGCCCTGCTGCCAAAGGCATAGACGATCTGAAGGCCGTACTTGGCGGCCATCCTCTCGATTTGTTCCCTTACCCCTGTCATGGTCGAGAAAGCCCCTTCTTTATAGGCGGGCAGACTTCTTCAGCGAGCCTCGAACACCGGTATTTCATCAAAAAAGCCAAGTAGGCGCAACGCGCTTTCCAAGGGCGGTCTCGATTTGAACGCTCGCGTCCTCTCCGGCACCTTGCAGAGGGCCCGCAACGATCCGGGCCTTGCCAGCGAGAAGGGTCCTCAGGAGATCTTCCTCTTTTCGATTCTGCGCAAGGCCTCCTCCACGCCGCCGGGCGGAATATCCAGGTGCGTGACCAGCCGGATCATCGTGTCCGAAAGAGGCAGGGCCAGGATGCCGATCTCGTACCAGGCCAGGATCGTCTCCTGGGTGGTGGCCTGGCAGTCCGTGTGGACCATCACCATATTGGTCTCGGGCTTTTGCACGCGGTGGCGGCCGTCCAAAACGTGCCGCAGCCCTTGGGCCAGCCGTTTCGCCTTCTCGTGGTCTTCCCCGATTCTCGGCAGATTGTGCTCAAGCGCGTAAAGCCCGCAAGCGGCCAGCACGCCTGCCTGGCGCATGCCCCCGCCGAGCATCTTGCGGTACCATCGAGCCTGCTCGATGTCCGCCCGATCACCGATCACCAGAGAGCCCACCGGACATCCCAGCCCCTTGGAAAGACAGCACGAGAGCGTGTCGACGCCGCGGCCGTACTCCGAAAGCGGAACCCCGCTGGCCGCAGCGGCGTTCCAGATGCGCGCTCCGTCCATGTGAAGGCCCATGCCGTGCTCTCGGGTGAGTTGCCGAAAGGCGAGCACCCGCTCGAGCGGTACCACCCTGCCGCCGGCCAGGTTGACGGTGTTCTCGAGAACGACAAGCCTGCTCACCGGCTCGTGCACGTCCCGGGGCCGGATAGCGCCCCGCACCTGCTCGGGCGAGAGAATCCCATCCGGGCTGTCCAGCACGTTGAACAGCACGCCCAGCAGGGCCGCGCCCCCGCCCACCTCATAGGCGAACGAGTGGGTGCGACGCTCCAGGATCACCTCGTCTCCGCGGCCGCAATGCAGGGCCATCCCGATCAGGTTGGCCATGGTGCCCGACGGCACGAACAGAGCCGCCTCGCGCCCGAACAGGGCGGCAATCCGCTCCTCCAGCTCCCGGACCGTCGGGTCCTCGCGGAACACGTCATCGCCCACCTCGGCCCGGGCCATGGCCTCCCGCATGCCCGGCGAGGGCCGTGTGACGGTGTCGGAACGGAAGTCGAGAACTGGGTATTCCAAGAAAAGCTCCCAGGCGCCTTTCAGAAGGCCGCGCCCACTGTGTGGATCGACAGACAATCCTGCAGGTTCACTTCGGCCTTGGTCGGCTCTCCCTCGGCCACCCGGCCGATGAGTTCGACAAGCTCGCGGGCCGCGTCCGCCATGCTTACTCCTTCGAGGAGCCGGCCCGCGTCGACATCCATGTCGTCTTCCATTCTCTGGTAGAGATCGCTGTTCGAAGCGATCTTGATGACCGGCGCCAGAGGAAACCCGGCCGGGCTGCCGCGGCCCGTGGTGAAGAGCATGATCTGCGCGCCCGCGGCCGCCATGCCGGTCAGGGAGAAGATGTCCGAGCCAGGCGTGTCCATGATCACAAGCCCCTTGCGGGTCGGCGCCACTCCATAGGGCAAAACCTCCATGACCGGAGAGGTTCCGCCCTTGATGATGCAGCCCAGAGATTTCTCCATGATATTGGAAAGCCCCCCCTCGATGTTTCCGGGCGAGATCACAAGATCGGCGAGAGGGCCCAGAGACTCTTTGACGAACTTCCGCTGGGCCTGCACGAGGCGAAGAATTTCATCCGCGATCGCCGGGCTCGAGGCCCTGCGGGCCAGAACATGCTCGGCCCCGATCATTTCCGTGGTTTCGGAAAGGATCACGGTCCCTCCCTGCCCGACCAGCCAGTCCGCGGCCGCTCCCACCAGAGGATTGGCGGTCACACCCGAGAGGGCGTCCGACCCCCCGCACTCGAGCCCCAGGACGAGCTCCTCCCAGCCGCAGGGCTCGCGCCCCTGGGAGCGGGCCGCATCGAGCATGGCCTCCGCGATTTCCACCGCCTTCGCCGTCGTCTTGCGCGAGCCGCCTTGTTCCTGCACCACAAGGGTCTCGACCGGCTTTCCCGAGCCCCGGACAAGGTCCGCCAGAGAGCCGGCTTTGAGGAATTCGCAACCGAGACCCACGATCAGAACCGAGGCCACGTTGGGGTTGCGGCAGAGTCCCGCAAGGGTACGCTGCGTGATCTCCACATCGGACAGGCCCCGGCCGCACCCCTCCGGGTGAGTGACCGGCTTCACTTCGGGCAGCGCGCGGGCCACGGCGTTCACGACTCCGTTCACACAAGAGACCGAGCTCATCACGACCACGTGGTTGCGCACCCCGCACCTGCCGTCCGGCCGCCTGTATCCCAGGAATCCCATCGCTCAGCCTCCCTCGCCCTTCAGGTTGTGCGTATGGACCCACTGGCCGGGCCGGATCGGTTTCGCCGCGAACCCGATGACCTCGCCGTACTTGCGGACAGGCCCGTTCAGCGCCACCTCGGCCAGAGCGACCTTATGGTTCCTCGGGATGGTCTCGACCGCCCGCAGATCGAGCCCCTCGATCCCGCAGATCCGTTCCCCGGCCGCGATTTCGCGGATCGCCACGGCCACGTTGTCGCTCTCGTGGATTCGCAAGGCGTTTCGGCTCACGTGGTTTTCCCTCCTATACCTACACCCAGATCGGCTCCCGCAGGATCAGAGGGAGCGCCTCCCGGGCCGTCTGGGCCAAGTCCGGATGGGTGGCCTCAAGCCCGACGATCTGGTTGAGATGATCCGCCGTGCGGACCATGAGCATGGCCATGTCCCCTTCCTCGAGCGGGATCGCCCTGAGCAGTGCCTGCCACGTGACGCCCTTGGCCCACAGATACACGGCCACCGCAGGCCAGACCGGCACGTCGGGGGTTTCGAATCCGCCGCGCTCGAGCTTCCGAAGGATCCCTTTGAGGTCCCGCCGCATCCTGCGGATCTTGGCCACGATCTCTTTGGAAGTCACCGTAAGAAGCGAATCCAGGTCTTCCTTGCGGCCCTCGTCCACGACGAAAGACGCGACCATTCCGGCCAGAACCTCGGGTGAGCTGCCCTCGAAAGAGCCAGACCGGATCGCCTCTGCGACCAGAAGAGGATGATCCAGCCTGAGCCGGGCCGCCCACTCGCCCTCCCAGGTAAGCCTATCGTGCTCGTCCACGAACCCGCAAACCCGCAGCATGTCGCGGTGGCGGAGAAAGTCCTTCCACAGGGCCTCCCGGACATCCCGTTTCGAGGCTCTGCGGCCACCCCCTTTTTCAGGCCCCTCGGCGCGCCTCTCCTGCTGGAACGCGGCCAGGGACCTGTCGATCAGGATCCGGATGTCTTCGGGTGTGTGGGACTGGAGGAGATTGAGCACCATGGAAAAATTGATGTGGATCCGGCTCACGATGGGATCCGGGGGCGATCCCAGGAGCCGATGGATCAGAACAGGATCCTGGTGCGGGCCAGGCACCACGAGCACGAAGCCGATCCTGTCCTTGCCCCTGCGGCCCGCGCGGCCGATCATCTGCTGGAGTTCGGTGGCGGACAGGTCCTGGAATTCGCTCCCCGTGAACCTGTCGCTCTGGACCAACACGACGGTGCGGGCCGGAAAGTTCACGCCCCCGGCCACGGTGGAAGTGGCGAAGATCGCCTCCAGGTGGCCCTTGAGCATCATCTGCTCCACCAGGACCTTCCAGTAGGGCAGATGCCCCGCGTGGTGAGGCGCGACGCGAGCTTCCACCAAAGAGGAAAGGAACCGGTGGCTCCTGAGGTACGGAAACCGGTCCAGAGCCCGGTCGAGATCCCTGTGGAACGCATCCTCGACTTCAGGGGGGCGCTGGACAGGCGGGCACGCCGCGGCCGCGCGGTCGCAGTCCGCACGGGACTTGAGAAAAAAGATGGCCGGCAGCAGATTGTAGCGCCGCAGGCTCTCCAGGATGGCTCCGTAACGGAGCGGAGCAGGCCGCCTCCGGGCCCGCCTCTTGCCCGCCTGGGCGCGCAGGAAACGCTCCACCTCCCGGGCGAGGCCCCTTCGTCCCGTAAGGAGCCCGATCTCGCCGTCGGGGTAGAGGAAAAGAGGATGCAGGGGCACGGGCCGTTCGAAGGAAGTCACGACCGAGCAGGGGCGGCCCCGAATGGACATAAGCCACTCGGCGATCTCCTGGGTGTTCTGGATCGTGGCCGATAGGAGCAGAAGGCGCGTGGATGGCGGCAGGTAGATCAGCGTCTCCTCCCAGACAACGCCCCTTTCGAGATCGCCGAGATAGTGGGCCTCGTCCAGCACCACCAGCTCGTAGGGAAGATCCCTCTGCTGGGACATGCAGTCGTAAAGCTGGTTTCTGAGAATCTCGGTGGTCCCAACGATGATCGGCGCGCCGCTGTTTTCCTTTCGGTCGCCGGTGACGATTCCGACCCAGCCGGCGCCGAAAATCTCGGAAAACTCCTCATACTTGGCGTTCGAGAGAGCCTTGAGGGGGCAGGCGTACCAGGCATGGCCGCCTTTCCGAAGGAAAGCGTCGATCGCCTGGGTCGCGATCCAGGTTTTGCCGGCCCCGGTGGGCGCCGAGACCAGCACGTCGCACTCTAGAACTCGTTCCACCGCCTCCTGCTGGAAAGGGTCGGGCCGGAACGGCGCTTCTTCCGGAACGCCGATCCGGGCCAGGATCTCTTCAAGCCTGGGGTCAGGTTTCCGGGTCTGAGGAGAGGGCCGCCCCTCGAACCGCCTCCCCTGGCGGCGGGCCGGGCCGAACCTTCTGTCCCGCCTGCGGTCCCCTGGCCGGCCGCGGGATCCGACCCTTTCGGTTTTCTGTCTCCTGCTGGGCACCGCCTCGTCGCCCCTGACTGTGTCCGTCAACCCCTGCCGGCTTTCGGCCTCCTTGCGCCGCCCGGCCGGGGTTTTTCCTTGTGAATCCGGCTCAGGGCCTTTTCCCGCTCAAACCGCCGAAAAGCAAACAGGATAAGCCTGTGGACCAGCTCCCGGCATGGAATGCCGGTGGCCTCCCACAGTTTGGGGTACATGCTGATATCCGTGAACCCGGGGATCGTGTTGAGCTCGTTGACTAGAACCGAGCCGTCGCTTTTCACGAAGAAATCGACCCGCGCCATGCCCTCGCAGCCTAAAGCCTCGAAGCTGCGAACGGCCAAAGCCCGCACCCTGGCCGCGACCTCGGGCGGCAGCGGGGCGGGCACGAGCAGTCTGGCGCCCTTGGGATCCAGGTACTTGGCCTGGTAGGAATAAAACCCGTGCCGGCCGGCCGGAACGACTTCTCCGGGAATCGAAGCCTGAGGTCGCTCGTTCCCCAGGACCGAACACTCGATCTCCCGGCCTTCCACGAATTCCTCCACCAGGGCCTTGCGGTCGAACCGGAGCGCGTGCGCCAGAGCGCCGGCCAAGGCCGCTGGTGTGCGGACCTTCCGGACGCCGACCGAGCTTCCCATATTGGCAGGCTTGACGAAAACCGGAAACCCAAGGTCCCTTTTGACCAACGCGAGGGCGCGGCGGTCCACCGACGCCGAGCGGAAAACCAGGAACCGCGGCGTTGGGATACCCTGTTCGCGGAGAAGGCGTTTCATGATTTCTTTATCCATGCACACCGCCGAAGCAAGGACCCCGGGCCCGACAAAGGGGATCCGGTACATTTCGCAAAGCCCCTGGAGGGTGCCGTCCTCGCCGAGCGTGCCGTGGACCACAGGAAAAATCACGTCCAGAGTCGCCAAGAGCCGGCCCGATCCGCGATCGAGAACGCCGAGTCCGCCCGGAGTCGGGTCAAGCAGAACTGCCCGGCCGGAGCGGGGAATCTCCTTGCCTCGTCCAGGCTGAAAGGGATCCGACGCAAGGTCCCCCTGTTCCAGCCTCAGCCATCGCCCCTGCCGGTCGATGAGAATCGGAAAGGCCAGATAGCGGACCGGATCCAGGGCCGCGACCACGTTTCTGGCCGAGCGCCAGGACACCTCGTGTTCGGCGGACACGCCCCCGAACAGAACCCCCACGACGATGCGGCGACGAGTCATTTTTCGAATTTCCCCCGGGCTACGGTCTATTCGTTGAGAGGCCGTCTGGGCGCGGCGCGTGGAAGAGATTAGTACAGGAGGGGCAAAAAAGCCATTGTTCCCAGGGCGCGCCGGAAAACACGGCTTCGTTTTTCTGAATTTCACGTTACCGGGCAGGTCCTGGGAGCCGAATCGCCAGGGTCAGGCGCTGGGATGACTTTTCCCCGGTTAGGCTGTATTATATTTATTTTGGCTTAGTTGCGGTGGCGGGGTTTTCCGTGTAGGATGAACCTGCGCCCGAAAAAGGAAGGGAAAGAGATGGCAAGAATCACGATCGAAGATTGTCTCAAATACATACCGAACCACTTCGCTCTTGTCCATGCGGCCGTCCGCAGGGCACGGCAGATCCAGAGAGGAAGCAAGCCTCTCGTGGACAAGGGAGACAAGTACCCGGTGACGGCCCTGCGGGAGATCGCCGCGGGCCTGGTGGAGCAGGTTCCCCTGTCCGAGATGGAGCCCGAGATTCCCCGGAAGAAGTTCTTCTCCGAAGAAGAGGAAATGGCCGCCATCTTGGATTCGCCGGACCTCAACGTGGAACTCGACATCGAAAAGGAAGAGATCCTGCCCAAGGCCGCAAAGGACCTCGTCGAAGAGGACGAGGAAGAGGAAGGTCGCGGATCCGAGGAAGAGGACGACGAAGAGGAAGCTGAAGAAGAGGATTAGGCTTCCGCTCCGCCTCCCGAGATCTTCCCTCTCATTTCTTCCCGTGAAACAATTCGCTTCCGGCTCCGGGGTAAACTTCGCGCTCCTCCTCCGGAGTGGGATCGGTCACGGCAGGCCAGTGTTCAGGCTTGGGATCCGGCCCTTCCTGAGCCGCGGCTGCGGGCGAAGGGTCCGCCATGACCGGCGTGCGCCGAACGTCGATCCCCTCCACGTTCCAACTGAACTCGATCGGGATGCCGTTGGGGTCAAAGGCGTAAACCGAGTGAATGAATCCGTGGTCGATCACGTCTGAGACCCAGAGTCCTGCTGCCTCGATCTTGTCCTTGAGGATCCAGAGGTCTTCGCGTTTTTCCACGCCGAAGGATACGTGGTCGAAAAGGAACGGACCTGAGACCGGCCGCCCGTGGGCTTTTTCCTCGACCGGCTGGACCCCAGGCCACTCGAAAAACGCGATGAGATCGGTCGGCGAGATTTCGAAGAAATAATGACGGTAGCCAGGCCTGCCGAGACCCGCCACAAGCCGCATGCCCAGAAGGTCCCTCCAAAACCGGATCGTTTTGTCCATGTCACCCGTGGCCATGGCCAGGTGGTTGACGCCTGTGTACTTCATCGGGGAAATGTCTCCTGTGATTCGAGTCATCGCGGGGCACAGCCAAACGCGCGGGGAGAGGCCCTGTGGGGCAGACCCTACGCATGTGTAGGATGCTGCTGGGAGGGAAGGTGCTTCAAGCCCCTTGTGCGGCTGGGCGGCCGCAGGTAGACAACTGGACGGCGGCCCTCAGGGACCAAAAGGCTCAAAGCCGAGGATCCGCAGGCTCCAGATTTTTCGGCCAGGGAAAAAAGAGAGCATTGGGTCTGGCCCCTGCCCTGCGCTGGCAGGAGCAACGAGGATGTCTGCAAAAGGGAATCCCCCGGCATGGCTGAGGGCGAACCGGCCCAAGAAATTGCGTGGGGGAGGAAGCCGGTCCCGGGCACGGCGCGCAGCGCCGTGCCCGGCGAACAAAGAAAAGGGGCTGCGGCTTGTGCCGCAGCCCCTGATGTTTTGGCGTCCCCAGGGGGATTCGAACCCCCGTTGCCGCCGTGAAAGGGCGGTGTCCTTGGCCGGGCTAGACGATGGGGACGGTGCTGTCTCGCTGCGGGCCGGATTCTCGAATCCGGTTCCGGCTCCCTTCGGTCATGACTGAAATTCTGGTGGGCCGTGCTGGAATCGAACCAGCGACTCTCTGCTTAAAAGGCAGATACTCTACCGCTGAGTTAACGGCCCTCCGGGAAATCGGTATCGAAGATTTCATTATAGAGTTTCGCGGCCGGGCTTTCAATCTTTGAACGGGTTGCCCAACACGATGCTCTGCCGCCGTTGCGGCCCCACCGAGACAAAATAAAAGGGCACGCCGAGCAAAGTTTCGAGCCGCCGGATGTACCGGACCGTGTTTCTGGGAAGATCGGCCAGGGAGCGGGCTTCCCGAATGTCCTCCTTCCAGCCGGGCAGATCCTCGTAGATAGGTTCGGCCTTGGAGACGGCCTCGATGTCCGATGGAAATTCGGTCAGGGTTCTGCGCCCGGTCCGGTAACCCACGCAAATCCTTACCGGATCGAGGCCCGTCAGGGTATCGAGCTTGGTGAGAGCCATGCGCTGGATTCCGTTGACTCGCACGCTGTACCGGCCCACAACGGCGTCGAACCATCCGCACCGTCTGGGACGGCCCGTTGTGGCCCCGTATTCGGCCCCTTCCCGCCTGAGGTGTTCGCCCGTCTCGTCCTTCAGTTCGGTGGGGAAAGGCCCCTCGCCGACCCGGGTCGTGTAAGCCTTGATCACCCCCGTGATCTCACCGAGCCGCGACGGGCCGATGCCGCATCCCGAAAGCACCCCGCCGATGCCCGCGTTGGAGGAGGTCACGAAAGGATATGTCCCGTGGTCGATGTCCAGCAGAGTGCCCTGGGCCCCTTCGAGAAGGATCTTCTTGCGGGCCCGGAACAGCCGGTCCAGAAGGATCGAGGTGTCTGTCACATACCTTCTCAACCGCCTGCCGTGTTCGATGTATTCCTCCAGAACGGCCGAGGTCGAAAATCCAGCCTGCCGAAGCACGTTCCTCAGGTAGGCGTTCTTCTCATGCAGGACCGCGCGGAGCCTCTCCTCGAAAAGCTTCGGGTTCAGCAGTTCGGCGAACCGCAGGCCGGTCCTCGCCATCTTGTCCTCGTAGGCAGGCCCGATCCCCCTGCCGGTGGTGCCGATTCTCGCCTTCCTGCCTTTGCGGATCTCCCGGGCGAGGTCGATCCGCTTGTGGTAAGGCAGAATGAGATGGGCCCTGTCGCTGATGAAAAAATTCTCAGGGGTCAGCCGGATCCCCTTGCGGCCGAGATCCTCCATCTCCTGCCGGAGCACGGCCGGGTCGATGACCATCCCGTTGCCCAGAACGCCGATCTTGCCCGGATGGAGAACGCCGGAAGGGATCAGGTGGAGGATCGTCTTGTCCCCGTCCACGACCACCGTGTGGCCCGCATTGTTTCCTCCGGCGTATCGGACCACGACGTCGGCGTATTGGGCCAGGTAGTCGACGATCTTTCCCTTACCCTCGTCGCCCCACTGCGCACCCAGGACCACAACGCTCCGCATGGTTTTCTCCCGCTTCGCGCGCCGATCCGGAGCCGGACGCCCCCTCCGGCCACGGCCTCCGGATCGATCACAAAGCGATCTGTTTCACGGAAAGGATGTTCGGAAGCCGGGAAGCCTTCAAAAGAACCTCCTGGGGCACCGGGTTGTCCACGTTGATGAAGGCCACGGCCTTACCGCCCTCGTAGTCGCGGCCCAAGTGGAACCCGGCGATGTTGATTTGGTTCTCGCCAAACAGGACTCCGATGGAGCCGATGATCCCGGGCTTGTCCAAGTTCTCCATGACAATGATGTGGCCCTCGAGAATCGCCTCAACGAAGTAGTTGTTCATCCGGACCAAGCGCGGAGGGCCGTCCTGACCGAAGACCGCTCCCACCAGGCAGGTTTCGCCCGAGGCGGAGCGGACCCGAAGGGTCACCTTGTTCGTGAAATTCACGTCCTTGCGAGTCTTGCTCTCGGTTACGTGGATCCCCTGTTCCTCGGCCAGCACCGGAGCGTTCACGAAGTTGACCGATTCAACCTCACGCGCCGGCGACAGAAGCCCCTTGAGAAGAGCCACGGTCAGGGGCCGCGTGTCGAGATCGGCGAGCAGGCCCGCGTATTCCACCTGCAGATCTTCCACCGGCTCAGGGACCATCTGCGAATAGAGACTGCCGAGCTGCTCGCACAGCCTGAGGTAAGGCCGAACCAGAGGCAGGCTCTCCGGGCTCACCGAGGGGACGTTCACCGCGTTGCGGACAACGCCGCGGACCAGATAATCGATGATTTGTTCGGCCACGGCCACGGCCACGTTGTCCTGAGCCTCCTCGGTGGAGGCGCCGAGATGGGGCGTGGCGATCACGTTGTCCAATTCGAGCAACGGGTTGGCGCCTGGCGGCTCGGTCTCAAACACGTCGAGGGCCGCGCCCTTGACCTTTCCGCTTTTCAACGCATCGAGCAGGGCCGCCTCGTCCACGATGCCGCCCCGGGCGCAATGGACGATGCGGACACCGTCCTTCATCTTCGCGAAAGCTTCGGCGTTGAGGAGATGCCGGGTGCTCTTGGTCAGCGGCACGTGAATCGAAATGAAATCCGACCGGGCCAGAAGCTCATCGAATTTCACGGATTCGACCCCCTTCTTGCGGGCCATCTCCGGCGTGAGGTAGGGGTCGTAGGCAATCACGTTCATCTTGAGGCCCTTGGCCCGGTCCGCCACAACGGAGCCGATGTTGCCGAGACCCAGGATGCCGAGAGTCTTGTTGAAAAGCTCCACGCCCTGGAACTTCTTCTTCTCCCACTTGTGCGCCTTGAGCGATGCGGTAGCCTGGGGCACGTTGCGGGCCATGGCCAAGAGCAAGGCCAGGGCGTGCTCGGCCGTGGTCACCGTGTTGCCGCCCGGCGTGTTCATGACCGCGATGCCCCGCTTGGTCGCGGCAGCGACGTCCACGTTGTCCAAGCCGGTTCCGGCCCGGCCGACCACCTTCAGCCTGGGCGCGCACTCCAGGATGTCGGCCGTCACCTTTGTCCGGCTGCGGATGATCAGGCCGTCGCAGTCTCGAAGGGCCGTCTTGAGACCCTCGGCCGTGATGGCGTGGTCCACCACGGTCTCGATCTCGGGCGCGTTCTGCAGGATCCGGATGCCCTTGGGCGACAGATTGTCGGTGACCAGAACTTTGAATCTCTGCATAGTTCCGCTCCTCGGCTGGGAATTCGGTCCTACTCGCTCAGCACGGCCAGGGCGGCCTGAACAGACGTCCCAATTTTCACCGGGTGGCCGAGATCTCTGAGCGTAAGTTCGAGGGCCGCCAGTCCGCTCAGAATATCGTAAGGCTGAACGTATCCCATGTGGGAGATGCGCACGATTTTTCCCTTGAGTCGGTCCTGGCCTCCTGCCACGGCTACGTTGTACCGCTCCCGGATCAGCGACGGAACCTTCTCGCCGTCGATGCCGGCCGGAAGCAAAATGGCGGTGCAAGCTGGGCTCGGGGACTCCGGAGCGAGCAAGCCGAGGCCAAGGGCCTTGGCGCCCTCCCGGGTGGCCCGGGCCATCTTCTCGGTTCGGGCGAAGACGTTTTGCAGGCCCTCCTTCTTGATGCGCTCCAAGGCCACTTGCAGTCCGAGGACCAAGGAAACCGCCGAGGTGTAAGCGCTCTGATTTTTATCGAGATTCTTCTTCTCCTTGGCAAAGTCGAAATAGAATCTCGGCAGTTTTGATTGTTTCACGAAGCCCCAGGCCTTGGGGCTGACGCTGGCAAAGGCCAGGCCAGGCGGCAGCATGAGCGCCTTCTGGGACCCGGTCACCACGACGTCGAGCTTCCAAGCGTCGGTCGGGATGTCGAAGACGCCGATACCCGTGATGGCGTCGACCAGCATGACCGTTTGCTCCCGCTGCGCCACGAGTTCCGCGACCTCCCGTATGGGATGACGCACCGCCGTCGAGGTCTCGGAAGCCTGAATCAGGACGGCCCGGGCATCTGGTTCCCGATCCAGGGCCTGTTTCACGTCGGCCGGGTCCACGGCCTTGCCCCAGGGAACATCCACCGGAACGACCTTGACCCCATAAGCCTGGCAGATCTCGGCCCATCGCTCGCCGAACTTTCCTGCCCGGACCACGACCGCCTTGTCGCCCGGGGACAAAAGGTTTGTCACGGCGCCTTCCATAGCGCCGGTTCCGGTTGCTGCGAACAGGAGCACGTCGCTGGAAGTCTGGAACAGGTACTTGAGGTCCTCCTTGACCTTGGCAAGGATGCCCTTGAATTCCTCGTGCCGGTGGTGAATGATCGGCCGGGCCATGGCAGCCAGCACATCTTCGGGAACCGGGGTGGGACCGGGGGTGAGAAGGAGCTTCTTCTGCATTTCGTTACCTCTTAAAGGGCGCTGGGTCCGAAAACTCCCTAACGTCGCAAGCCTCGACAGACGCTACCCTAAAGGAAGCTTCATCCGTCACGAGCCCAAACCCTAAATTTTTTAGCACGCACCCTTCGAAATGTCAACAAAGCCAACAAGTTGCGCGCAGGCCCGGAACGGCGGAAGCCAGAAACGGCAAGGACGAAAGGCAGGTCGCGCGCCACATTTAGGTTGACAGAACGCGGCAGATTTGGCAAAATAGAAACGTTTCTATCTGATGAAATTCATTTCGTATGGACTAAATAAAACACGGGTCCCTGACAGAGAAAGGAACCGCCGCCATGCGCATCGAAGAGATTCAGCGGAGCCTGGAAAAGCTCAAGGCTTCGTGCACGGACATCGAAGGGGTCGTTTTGACCAGCCAGGAGGGGTTCATCGTCGCTTCGATTCTCCCGCCCACTCTCGACGAGGAACGCGTATCGGCCCTTTCAGCGGCTTTCTTCGGACTGGCCCAGCGTTGCACCGAGGAGTTCGGTAAGGTCCACCCACGCCAGATTTACATCCAAACCGACCAAGGGTACATCGTGACCATGGGCGTCAATCCGGACGCTTACGTGACGGTGCTCACCAGCCGGTTCGCAAAGGCCGGCATGATTCTTCTGGACATGCGGAAAGCGGCAGAAGAGATCCGAAACTTGTTATGAGGCCAATCCTGGCTGCCGCCGGCCGCCAGAAGGCCCGCGCCCCAGTCGACTCCCTTTCGGAGCGCAGGGACCTTCCCGGCATAGAGGGGTGCGCTCCGCCCCTGCCCTTGGAGGGCGGTGAGCCTCTACTTCCCGGAGCGGCCCCCGTTGCCCGGCCAGGAGCGGGTGCGCAGGAACAGAACGACCGCGGCGCATCCGTAGACCGCAAGCAGCAGCAAAATGATGACGTATCCTGGGTCCATATCGTGGGTCCTGGGGTTCGCCGTGCCCTGAGAGCCGCGCCCTTTCTCTACAGAATCAAGGCACGGGTCCTCTTCTTCTGCCCGATGGAAATGGGCCCCGTCTCCTGGGCAAGCTGGCAGGTGGAGTCTTCGCCGTTCAAATGCCATCCATCAGGCCGGAGGCCGCCTCGGGCAGGCTCCTAGAATCTCCCTATACCTCATCGGGCGTGCGACGATCAAGGGCTTGGTGAGGGCCTTGACGGTTCGAGCCCTGGAGCGAGGCGCCGAACTCCGTCCAGGTGCTTGGCGCGCCCCCCGAACAGCCAAACTCCAACTAGCTGCCGGCCGTGAATTTGTTTCGGACTCTGTATTGATTCGGCGAGATGCCGTGGCGCTGCTTAAACAGTCGGTAAAAATGGCTCAAGGAGTCGAATCCGCATTCCATAGAAATGTCCAGAATGGACCGATCGGTCATGGCCAGCTGTTTTGCAGCGTGGTCCATCCGGAAGCGAGTGACGATCTGCGAGGGGGTCGCTCCCAGCCACTGTCTACAGGCACGCGACACGTGAGCTGCGGATCTGCCACACACCTGCTTGAAGGCTTTTACGCCGCCGGTCAACACCTCAGGGCACTGGATCGTCGTGTAGGCTCGCCGCAGCCAGTTCGGGCAGGCGGCCGGCACCTGGCGGGAGGGGTGGCTGTGGATGATGAAGAAGAGGTTCAGCAGGAACCGCTCAAGGTGAAACAGGGTGCGGGGAGCATTGGCCAGGATATCGGCCTGAGCCCCGGCGAGCCGGAGCTGTTCACCGTCGAGTTCGACTGCCTTCGGCAGGCGCGCCGTCCCTCCATAAAACGACGGCATGTCGGAAAAATAGCGAGTCCTGAGGTGCGTTAGCGTCTTTCTCCGGAACGCCAGCACGACAAAGACAAGGTCCTGGTCTCCACCGCATTCAAAGCCGTGCACGTCCGTAGGGCGTATCAGGAGGAGATGGCTCGCCCGCACCGGAACAGACATGCCATTGACTCGGTGTTCCCCTTCGCCTTGTTCCACCCAGTGGATCTCTGCGAAATCGTGGGTGTGCAGTTGAATGGTGTCTCCTCGAGGGAGGGTCACCCGCGCCAGCACGTAGGCGTCCTCGGGGGCCGGAGCAATGCTCTCGAAACGAAATCTGTGCATCTGGGGAGATCGGGACGGGTTGACCTCGTCAGCATGAATCTAGCAGGGATGCAAAAAAATCACAATCAAAAGAAACTCCTGAGCAAGACGCCGCCGTGTGAGGCCGCTATGCTTCAAAAGGGGGGGCTCGCGTTCCGGCGCTTCCCGGCGAACCGCTCACAGCGCTTCAAGATGCACCCACGACTCCCCACGAGACCGCATCCGCCCGAAAGTTCGCAACACCACCAAGGGGACAAGGAGATGACATGAAGGCAGCGCTGGTTCAGACGGATCACACCTTGCGGGTTCAGGAGATTCCCTGCCCCGAAGCTGGCCCCGGAGAGCTGCTAATCGAAGTGGCCTATTGCGGCGTTTGCGGAACCGATGTCCACATGCTCAGAGCAGGCCTTTTCCCCGCGGGCTCTATCATCGGTCACGAGATCTCGGGCTACGTTGCCAAGGCGGGTCCCGGGGTGGAGGGGTGGACTGAGGGCGACCGGGTTGTGGTCCTCCCAATCGATCCATGCCTCTCGTGCGAAGCATGCAGACAGGGGGACACGAATCTGTGCGAAGACTCCCTTGTTCGGACGCACGGGATGGGCATCAACCCCGGCGGATTCTGTCAGTACCTGCGGGTGCGGCCTTCGGCGCTGTTCCGGGTGCCTGATGGGGTGGATCTGAAGGCGGCCGCGCTGGCAGAGCCTTTTGCCGTGGCCGTGCGGGCAGTGGGTCTGTCGGCCATTCCGGCGGGCGCACCCGCGGTGGTCATGGGTGCCGGCCCGGTAGGCCTGCTGACGGTCTACGCCCTGAAGGCCGCCGGGGCGGGTCAGATCTGCGTGACCGAACTCGACCCCTGGCGCGCGCAAAGGGCCTGGAGAGCAGGGGCTGATCTTGTCTTGGATCCGCGCGTCCAGAATCCCAGACACGAGATGGCGCAAAGAACCGGAAGGCCTCCCCGCCATGTGTTTGACTGTGCGGGGACAGACAGTTCGATGGAGCAAGCAGGAGGGATCGTCGGTCGCCATGGCCGCGTCGTGGTTGTGGGCATTCACTTCGGTGGGGGCGTGACCCTTGTCCCGATGACATGGTTCCTCAAGGAAACCACCGTGCACTTCAGCCTTGGATACAACCTGAAGGAATTCAGCGACAGTCTCGCCCTGCTTGGCAAGGGCTCGGTGGACGCAGAGGTCTTGATCAGTGACGTGCTGCCCCTGGGCCGAATCGGAGAGGCCTTTGAGTTGCTGCTGACTTCAGGCCATGCAAGGATCCTCATCGACTGCCGGGACGCTTGAAGCGTTTTCACGGGTCTGCACCCGGACCATCATGACCCCTTGCCCTGCCCTGTAGGCAGGATCGGAAGGAGGGAGAGGCTCATGTCCCAGAGCGCCTGCGGCACCCAATCGTCTCGCGACGTGTTCCGGTATACGTCTTGCGGCTTTCACTGTTTTGACCAGTGCGTTCTCAAGGTCCGTGTCCGGGACGGGCGAATCGTGTCCGTGGAGCCGGATGACACCATCCATCCCGGCGTGGCCCGAGAGGGTGAACACCCGCCGGGAGGACTCGGGAGCACGGCCATGGTTCAGTATCGACCCTGCGCGAAAGGGTATGCCATGGTGCGTGAGATCTATGATCCCCGCCGGGTGATCTATCCCATGAGGCGCGCGGGCAAACGGGGGGAAGGGAAATTCGAAAGGATCTCCTGGGACGAGGCCCTGGATACCATTGCCCGGAAGCTCGTCGAGGTGAAGGAGAAATACGGGCCATACTCGATCCTCCATCAGCCTTACAGTTTCCTGGGGCAGTCGAGCTTTCCTCTGGCTCCGTGGTTTGGTGCCGGGGTTGCGGGCTGGGGAGCCCACTCCACCAACGGGTTCCAGGAGCCGCAGAATTGGGTTTACGGAAAGGACCTGCTCGAGGGAATGTTGCGCTTTGGGCACTTCGCGCTCACCCAGGACGAGACCAACATCTTCAAGTCGAACCTGATCGTTCTCTGGGGCTTGAATCCTGTGTCTCTGATGAGCAGCAGGGTGGGCCACAACCTCCTGCAGGCCCGGGAGCGCGGCATCCCCATTATCTGTATCGAGCCCCGGTACACGCCGTCGGTGGAGGTCCTGGCGGATCAATGGATCCCCATCCGGCCCACCACGGACGTGGCCATGATGATTGCCATGGCCAATGTGTGGTTTAAGGAAGACCTTTGCGACAACGACTTCGTCGAGAAATGGGTGGACCCGGAGGGGCTCGCGAAATGGAAGGCCTACGTGCTGGGCACCGCTGACGGCGTCGACAAGACCCCCGGGTGGGCTGAACCCCTGTGCGGCGTGCCGGCTGAGACCATTCGGGAATTCGCCAGGCTTTATGCGAGGAGCAAGCCGGTCAACCTGAGCGTCTCTCTCTCCATGGGACGGCAGTTCTATGGAGAGAACGCGACCCGCGCCTCCATGTACCTCCAGGCCCTGACCGGCAACACCTTCATTCCCGGCGGCACGGCCGCGGCCGAACTCGGTCTCTGGTGGGGAAGGACGGGCGGGGCCCTGCCCGTGGTGGACTGGCAGCAGGCGGATTGGGAGTATGTGGCGCCGGTTCTGCTGGCCATGTACAAGTGGCCCAGGGCCGTGGACCTGAGAGAAAAGCTGGATGCGGGCGAAATCAGCACCGAGGAATACAACAATTTGATTGGAAACCGGGCGGACAACCCGCCTCCGCACATCCAGTTGGTCATTCTGGAGTCGAACAACCACGTCAACAACCTGCCCGGCATGAACCAGACCATCCGGGCCATGAAGAAGGTGGCGTTCACCCTGGTGTTCTCTCAGTTCGCGGGCTCGCCGTCGGCGCGGTACGCGGACATCCTTCTGCCGCAGATCTACAGCGCCTATGAAGGCCGGAACGGCGGATGTGGGTTGCTCTGGCCTCTGTTCACCACCACCATCAACCTGGGCAGCCATTTCATCTACCGGCAGAAGTGCATCGACCCTCCGGGCGAGGTCAGGCCCAACGATTGGGTCTGGACCCAGATTGCCAAGCGCCTCGGGATCGTTGAAAAGTACAATCCGCGCATGGCAGACGTTCCGTACGAGAAATGGGACGAGACGATCGAGGAGATTTACCGGGAGGCTTACGAAAAATGGGCCAAGCGGGACGACATCGCCGCCCTGAACCCGCCCGGCTGGGAGGAATTCCAGAAGAAACCCGTGTTCCGGTTTCCGCTGGAGGGAGATCCCTACTATCCTTTCAAGCACGAAGTGGAGGCGGGTTTGAACCCCTTTGCGGGAACAGCGTCAGGCAAGATCGAGTTTTACTCAAAGGTGCTGGCACAAGGCCCCGAGTATTTGAGAACCCACGAGGTTCCCCCGGGCAGCGGCAAATGCTACGGCGCGGGAAATCTGCCCCCCATGGCTCAGATGACCCTGGGCGGTAAGGATACGTTCTACAGCGAGGACGCGGCGAAGTATCCCCTGCTCATGTCGTCCCCTCATTCTTACTATCGGGTGCACTCGTGGCTGGACAACAGTCCGCTCCTGCGAAACGACTGTTACCGGCATGCGGTGTGGATGAACGTGGCGGATGCCAAGGCTAGGGGAGTAAAAGACAACGACCTGGTCCGGGTCTACAACGACATCGGCGAGATGATCATTCGCGCCTACGTCACTTCTCGGATCGTCCCCGGCACGGTGGCCATTCACCACGGCGGGTGGTACCTGCCTCAAGGCGGGACCAGCGCCTTGATGCCGGACGGGGTCGACGGCCGCGGGGCCCCAAACCTGTTCACCCATGAAGAGGACCTGCCCAACACCGTGGTGGGCACCTTCCCCTGCAAGGGGCTGGTCCAGATCGAAAAATGGAGGGGAGCGCGATGACCCAGTACGGCTTCTTCTTCGACCAGAGCAGGTGCACGGGCTGCCAGACCTGTTCCATGGCCTGCAAGAGCTATCACGAGCTTCCGCTAGGGCCGCTCAAGTATCTGCGGGTCTACCAGTACGAAAAAGGCTCTTTCCCCGACGTCCGGCTTCACCTCCAGTGGATCCCCTGCTATCACTGCCAATCTCCGGCTTGCGCGGAGGCATGTCCTGCCGAAGCGATTCACAAGGAAGCTCGATTCGGCGCCGTGCTGATCGACAGCCAGAAATGCAACGGCTGCCGCCTCTGCCATGACGCCTGTCCTTACGGCGCCCCTGTTTTCGAAAGTGACGACCCAACCTGCAAAGCGCACAAGTGCACCTTGTGCTTCGACCGTCTCCAACAGGGCGAAAAACCTGTGTGCGTTCTGGCGTGTCCGCTGAGGGCGCTGGACTTCGGCCCCCTGACCGACCTCATGAAGACCTACGGCCGGCTCCAGGACCTGGAGGACCTCCCGGACAGCCGGACAACCAAGCCCAGCGTGGTCTTCAAGGCCCGCCGTGAAAAGCGCCGGCTCGTTCCCTATGACCCGGAGAAGGCCTTGCGCCTGTTCATGCGGCGTGACCCTCTGCCGCCTGTCTTCACTTCCTTGTCCGACATCACGGAGATTCCGGACGATCTCGTGGGCCGCTCCCGATTGGTGATCAAGCACGCTTCGGCAGAGGACCTCCTGCATCGGACGAGAAACGATGAGGGTTAGCCGACGGCCCCGACCCCATGCCTTGGGGTTGTCATATTCTTGCGCGCCATTGCGTCATTCCCTGGACTCGAAGGTTTTGGTAACCTGTACGAGAAATACCGTGCCCGCCGGAAATCTGTTCCCGATCCCCTGGAAGAGGCGCAACATTGGAGCCGGAAGAGGCCAGAGATTTTTTCAAGCGCTTCATGAAAGAAGCCTTGGTCGAGGCACGGCGGGCCTACGAGGCCGGGGAGGTGCCGGTGGGCGCGGTCGTGGTCGACGCCGAGGGCAGGGTCCTCGCCAGGGGATTCAACAAACCGATCCAGAGCCTCGATCCCACGGCCCACGCCGAAGTCGTGGCGCTGCGCAGGGCCTGCGCGGCCGTGGGCAATTACAGGCTCCCCGGCGCCACGCTTTTCGCCACCCTAGAGCCGTGTCTTCTCTGCGCCGGCGCCTGCCTGCACGCCAGAATCGACCGGCTCGTCTTCGGCGCCAGGGACCCCAAGGGAGGCGCTGTCCGGTCTCTGTGGAGACTGTTGGACGATCCCCGGAACAACCACAGGATCACGATCGTCGAAGGGGTGCTCTCTGAGGAATGCGCGGCCTTGCTCCAGGATTTCTTTCGTTCGCGGCGGCGCTCCTGAGGCCCAGAGCTCGAAACGGACGCGGCCCCAAACCGGGCGGCCGACGGCCTTGTCTCCAGCGGAACGGATGTGATAAAAAGAACCTGGAGAGATGGCCGAGTGGTTGAAGGCGGCTGACTCGAAATCAGTTGTACCCCCTTATCGGGGTACCGGGGGTTCGAATCCCTCTCTCTCCGCCACTTTCTCTCCTTTCGGCAGAATTCATGGCCCAAACCGTGCCAGAAGAGTCCGGCCTGATGCTCCCAGAGGAATTCGAACAAGCGGCGGCCGAACTCGAATCCCCAGAAATCTCGGCCTTCCGGGCCTCCGGAGGCCGCGTGCTCGGTTTTTTCTGCAGCTACGTTCCGGAGGAACTGCTGAACGTGGGGGGCCTGGCCTCCTTCCGGATGCGGGCCCCGGGCGCTGGCCCGTGCGAGACGGCCGACAGCCTCATGGGTCTTTTCAACTGCAGCTATACCCGCCACTGCCTGGAGAAGGGCCTGGCGGGCGAGTACCGATTCTTGGACGGATTCGTGTTTGTTCCGGGCTGCGATCATATGCGCAGGCTATACGACAACTGGGCGTATTTCGCCGACCCCCCTTTTCTGGCCCTGCTCGACGTCCCCCACCTGCGGGACGAGGACGCGCTCGGCTGGTATCGGGACGAGATCGAGGCCCTGTGGAACAAAATCTCGAAAGCCTTTTCTCTCAGCCCCGATGCGGGAACAGTCTGGGAGGGAATCCAGAAGACCAACCGCTGCCGGAAGCTCTTGGAACAAATCGACCGCCTTCGCTGGGAGGGCCCGGCTCGTCTGTCCGGCCGCCAGATGCAAGTCATTTCCCTTTACGCGGCCAGCACGCCTAAAGACCTAGCCATACCGGCTCTCGAGCGCTTTCTGGAAACCCTTCGAAGCGCTTCCGGGGCGCTCCAAGGACAGCACCGTGCCCGAATTCTTCTCGTGGGCTCTCATTTGGACGATCCCGCCTTCATCGAGCTCCTCGAGGATACCGGCGCTCTCGTCGTGCGCGACGCCTACTGCTGCGGCTTGAGAGACCAGCTTGGGCCCGTTGAAGGCTCCGAAAGCAAGGACGACCCGTTTCTTGTCCTGGCCCGCAGATACCTTGACCGGCTCTCCTGTCCCCGGATGTACGCAGATTACCCGCGCCGCCTGGAGACCCTTGCGCAGATGGCCCGAGAGGCCCGCGTGGACGGCATTGTTCTGGAGCAGATGAAGTTCTGCGAGACTTGGGGCGTGGACGGCAACTTGCTTCAGAGAGACCTGAAAGAACTGGGGCTGCCGGTTCTCCGTATCGAGCGGGAATACTTGCTCAGCGGTCTAGGGCAGATCCGCACGCGGGTGCAGGCTTTTCTCGAGAGCCTGGGCAAGTGAACGCTGCGCAGGCCGGGGTCGACCGGAGAAAAAGAGGACATCCCATGGTTTCCAGGACCTGGACACAGCAGGCCCGCGAGATTCCGGTCAAGGCAAGAAATTACGCGATCTTAGCCGGGCTCCTCGGCAGAATCGGCCCTGTGGCTTTCGCCCGGCTTTACCGGAAATATCCCTGGATCTCCCACGCGGCCCGGATCCACACGCTCATGGATCACGGCGCAAATTACCGGGGCTGCATGGCCGAGGCCGTGCGCTTTATCCTCCTTTATATAAGTAGGGTGCTCGAAACGCACGTCAAAACCCCAGGCCGCCTTGTGTGGTACGAGGAACTCCTGACGCCCGAAATTCCTCTGGCCATGGGGCTTACGCCCTTCATGACCGAGTCCTTGAGCCTCCTGCTTCCCCTGCTGGAGGGGACGGGCGCGGTCCCCTACGTGGACCGGACGGAAAACGCGGGGTTTCCGGCCGACATGTGCTCCTTTATCAAAAGCTCCTTGGGCCAGATTTTGGCCGAAGAACTTCCCCCTCCCCTGGTGATCCTCACCACGAATTCGCCCTGCGACAGTGCCATGGCCGGCTATATTCCGATCGAAAAAAAGCTCGGGGTTCCGGTCTTCCGGCTCGACCACCCGTACGAAACGAACGACCGGAGCGTCGAGTATTACGCCCGAAGGCTTTGGAAGATGATCGGATTCCTCGAAGAGCATACGGGCCAGAAAATGGACTTCGGCCGGCTTCAGGAAATCTGCCAGGAACGGAACCGAGCGACCGAGTATCTGCTCGAGTTCCGGGAGTGCCAGCGGAACCGACCGGCCCCTCTGGGCGGACTGCTTCTCACGCTGAGCATGCTGGGGCACGAGCTCCTGCCCGGGACGCCGGAGGCGACTCGATTCTGCCGTTATCTCAGGGACGAGGCCAAGCGCAGGGTCGACCGGAAAACGGGCGCGGTCCAGGACGAGAGGATCCGAATCATTCTCTGGAATCCGCCTTTTCTCATCGACGGGGACCTGTTCCGATGGATGGAGGAGACCTACCGAGCCGTCGTGGTCATGGACATGCTCGCCTACCGCTCCTACTCCATCGTGGATACCTCAAGTCCCGAGGCCATGATCCGCACCCTTGCCCTCGATATGATGAAAGGCCCCATGGCACGCCACACCCGGGGGCCGGCCCGAAACTACTACGAGGATCTGGTGAGGCTGGTCCGGGAGTATGGAGCGGACATGGTCCTTGTCGCTTCCCATCAGGGGTGCAAGAACGCCCTGGCCGTGGCAGGGATCGTTCGAGAGATCTTCAGACGGCAGGAAATCCCTTTTCTTGACATCCAGTACGACCTGGTAGACCCCAGGATCACCTCCCCAGAGGAAATCCGAAACCAGATTTCCCGGTTCATGGAGACCGTGATGGCCCAAGCCTGAAAGATCCTGGCTGGACATAACGCCCGACGAAGGCATTCACCCTGGACCACTCTCGCCAGAGCCACTCGATCAAAGCCTCTTTCCCCCGCGGAATCTCCTCGTAAGGGACTCTCCAGAACTTGACCCGTACCGTGGATCCGACGAGCCCTCCCCGCCAGAGCCGGCCGATCGAAGTGGTGGATTCGAGGCCGGCGTGAGCACAAAAAACCGCATCCGCGCCGGGATTGTTCTCGAGAATGGCCAAAGAGCCCCCGAGCCTGGGGGGCAGGACGAACTGCAGCCCGAGAGCCCTTCGCAGAGATTCCCTATCCCCTTTTTCAGCCAGCCGCTTGAGGATCCGTTCCCTCTTGGAGGGGGTGAAACGGGTGCCCTCAGGATACATCAACACGCCGTGCCCCGGTCTGAGATCCCTCAAAAGGCATTTCACCCTTTCGATCTCGGTTTCGCTTTCCCCGGACCCTCGCCTTACGAAGTAATTCGGAAGCCGGTTCCCCACGATATCCAGGCACGGATCGAGGAGCAGTTCCCGCTTGATCACGTACCTTAAGAGAATCCTCTGAGGCTCGGCGACCAGGTAGGCCGGCAAGACCGTGTCGGCCGTGCTCACGTGGCGGCAAAAAAGAAGAATCGGCCGGCCTCGGTAGTCCTCGAGGCCCTCGACTTCGAGCCGAATCGAAAAAAGCCGGAAAGCTCCACCCGCCAGAACTCGAACCCACAGGTTCTGGAGGGCGAAGTTCCTCCACAGGTAGTCTGCAGCGCTCCGGTTTCTTCCGAGACTGGCCGCGAGCCAGAGGAAAAAGCTGGCCGTGATGCCAGCCCCCTCGCACGCCAGGTAAAGGAGAAGAAACAGGATCGTGCGACAGAGCACCCAGGGAGAGCGCCTCATTAAATCAATGAGGGCCGCCAGAGGAATCGCCAACGGTGCCAAAACAAGGGACAACCCCAATAGCAGGAAGTAGAGGGGCACCGTGAAGATACGCCTGGCCCACAATCTGTGGAAAGGATCCCGGCCCAGCCCCGCTAGGGATGTCCAGTCGCAGGACGGCTGCCCTATTTGCCCTATTTGTTCTTTCCTGGGAGGGCTTGTCTGAAACAGTTTGCTCCTCACTGTGTCTAAGATAGTAAGGTGGTTCATACTTAAGAAGATTCTCGGACCCCTGCCACAGGTTGCGCCGGCGACGGAAAAACGAATGGCGAAACAGGAAAAGTACCTAAGATCCAAGGACGTGGCCCACATTCTTGACTGCAGCCCGGACGATGTGATCGTGCTGGCCCGGAAAGGCCTTCTGAAGGCTGTCAAACAGGGGCGGTTCTGGCGATACAGAATGGCGGACGTACAGGCTTACAAGAAACGAATCGAGTCGCAGGCGGCCAAACCCAACTGATCCCCCCGCCCTCTCAGAAACGCCACGACAGCCGGATCGCCAGAACGTCTCGCCCCCTCGAGTTCAGCGCGTCCGGACTGTCCTTGGGCATGACCGTAATCGATTTGTTATATTCCGCAGCGGAGTAAGCTCCCCAGACAGCTTGAATGGCATGAGAGCCCGCAAGGACGCATAGGGCTATGTAGACTGCGTATAATTCTTCAAATCCGCCGAAAAACCCCTCGTCCTTTTCCTCGTTCATAGCAGCAGCCCCACCAATGATCACGCCCGAGAGGATGATGTCCGCGCCGAGGAAGAAGTACCCAGCTCCCCTTTTCCCCGAGTAAAATTGCCCGGAGCCGAATCCGAGTATCCCTCCCAAAAGAAAGGCGGCCAGGGGCGATTTTGTTTTGATTCCCTCGCCGCCAGAACGGGCCTGAGCGTCGTCCGCTGCCTGCCCCTCTGCCTCCGCGAAAGTGAATCTCTGCCAGGAAGGGACAAGAAACGGGTCGTCGAGAATCCACGGTGTGTTTTCTGAATCGTCCCCTGAAAATGCGGGAACCTCTGCCCCGAGGACAAAGATCAAAGCCGCCGCGGAGACCAACATAAGACGCAGTCCTCTTGCGATTCTCATGTTACCCCCCCTTTTTTTTGCTATGCCTGAAAAATCCTCAGTCTTTCAAACGCCTCAGTTCCAGAGTGACGGCGTTCGCCCTGTCCGGGCAGTCCAGCTCCACCACGTCCGGCCCTCCCCATTCCTCTGGGAAACCACCCCCGAACTGGAGCATCACAAGGTACGGAAAAGCGCTGTGGAACAGAAACCCGCAGATGCCCGTGGGGTTGTGGGCGTCCAGTTCGATCTGATCCCCAACCTTGTGTCCCACCTGGCAGGTCCCCCGAGTCTCCTTGATTGTGCCGATGACTCGGTGCCACATTTTCTTTTGCTCGCTCATGCCTCCACCCTCCCAAGGGCTTACAAAAAAGCGCCCTGGAGTTGTATCACAACCCGGCCTTGCAAAATCCTTTTTCCGTCCAGGTCTCGTCTCCCCCATGAGCCGCAGAATCGGCCCTGCCCTATTGGTTGACCCCAAACCCGAAAAAGGCATACTTCTCATAGCATACGTCGCCAGTCCTGTGCAAAGAAAATTGCGGCGGGCATCGGGCCCGCAAAAACAAAGGGGGCACCCATGGTCCCAGAGGTGGCGGTGGAGAGGCTGCGCAAGGCATGCGATCCGGCAACCCTTCCCTGCAGGGATAGCTCGGAAATGAAGCCCCTGGAGGCGATCATCGGCCAGGAACGCGCGGTCCGGTCCCTTCGCTTCGGCTTGGGGATTCGGGATCCCGGATTCCATATTTATGTCGCCGGAGCTCCCGGAACTGGCCGGACCACCGCCGTCCGACGCTTCCTGACCGAAGAGGCCAGGAACCAGCCGGTCCCCCAAGATCTTTGCTATGTCCATAACTTCCAGGACCCATCCCGGCCGAGGGCTCTCAGACTCCCGCCTGGCCGGGCCCGGGATCTCCAAAAACACATGAAAAGCCTGGTCGAGGACGTTCAGGCAGGGATCCGAAAGGCCTTCGAGAGCGAAGAATACGCGGCGCAAAAGGAAGAAAGCCTAAAAAACCTCCAGCAGCAACGGGAGGATCTTTTCGCCCGTGTCAACGCAAGGGCCCTTGAGGAAGGCTTCGTTCTCCAAGCCACCCCTGTGGGCCTTCTCACGATTCCGGTCCTGAAAGGCAAGCCCTTGAACGATCAGGAGTTTCAGGCCCTGCCGCCCCAGATCCAGGAGGAAATCGCCGCCCGGCGGCAACGCCTGCAAGACGAGATCAAGGCCGCAATGCGGCAGGCCCGGGGCCTGGAAAAGGCGGCCCAAGCCCAGGTCCAGGAGCTGGACCGGCAGGTGGCCCTGTTCGCCATCGGCCAGCCCATTGAAGACCTCCGCGAACGGTACAGGGACCTGCCCGAAGTGATCTCTTATTTGGAGGAAGTACAAAACGACTTTCTAGAAAACCTCGGGCAGTTCAGGTCAGAGCCCGAACCGCAGCCTTCCCTGCCCGTACCGGTCCAGACGCCCAAGGAGACGCCCTTCAAGAAATACGAAGTGAACGTTCTGGTCGACAACGGATCCCTGACCGGGAAACCCGTCGTGATCGAACGCAACCCCACATACACCCAGCTCTTCGGCCGAATGGAGAAGGAAGCCTTGTTCGGCACCCTGGTTACGGATTTCACCATGATCCGGGAGGGTTCTTTGCACCGAGCCAACGGCGGCTACCTGGTGATTCCGGCCGAGGAGCTCCTGACAAACCTGTTTTCCTGGGAAGCTCTCAAGAGAGCCCTGCGGAACCGGGAGATCGTGATCGAGGAGGCCGGAGAACGGCTCGGCCTGATCCTGGCCAAAGGCATCCAGCCCGAACCGGTCCCCTTGGACCTCAAGGTCATCTTGATCGGGACCCCCTTCCTGTACAATCTGCTCTATTCCCGGGACGAAGATTTCAGCGAACTCTTCAAAGTGAAAGCGGATTTCGATATCTCCATGGAACGCACCGACGCCACCGTCCGAGACTACTGCGCCTTCGCCGCCACCGTGTGTGAAGAGGAGAAACTGCGCCATCTCGACGGACCGGCGCTGGCCAAGGTCGTCGAGCACGGCTCCCGCCTGGCTGATGACCAAGAAAGACTTTCCACCCGCTTCGGCGAGATCTCCGACGTGATCAAGGAAGCGAGCTATTACGCCGTGCAGGAAAACAGTCCGAGAACCTCGGCCATCCATGTCCGGCGTGCCATCGACGAGCGAGCTTACCGATCGAATCTGATCGCCGAAAAAATTCGGCAGCTCATCGTCCGAGGAACCCTCAGGATCGACGTCGACGGAGAAGCTGTGGGCCAAGTCAATGGGCTGAGCGTCATGGATCTGGGAGACATCAGCTTCGGCAGGCCGAATCGAATCACCGCGACCGTTGGAATGGGGCAGGCAGGCCTCATCGACATCGAACGGGAAGCGAAACTCGGAGGCCCCATCCACACCAAAGGAGTGCTGATCCTCGCCGGCTACCTTGTGGAAAGGTTCGCCCAAGACAAACCCCTGACCCTTTCGGCGCGTCTCGTATTTGAACAGAGCTATTCAGGCGTCGAGGGCGACTCAGCCTCTTCCACGGAGCTTTATGCTCTTTTGTCAAGGCTTTCCGGGCTTCCGATCCGACAGGCCATAGCGGTCACGGGTTCGGTCAACCAGAAAGGCGAAATCCAGGCCATCGGCGGAATCAATGAGAAAATCGAGGGATATTTCGAGGTCTGCAAGGCCCTTGGCCTTACGGGCAAGCAGGGTGTTCTGGTTCCGGAAAGCAACCTCAGGAATCTCATGCTGAAGGAAGAGGTTCTGGATGCGGTCGGCCAGGGCCGATTTCACGTCTGGGCGGTCCGAACCGTCGACGAAGGCATCGAGGTCTTGACGGGCGTTCCCGCAGGCGCACGCGGTCCAGACGGCTCGTTCCCCGAGGGGAGTGTCAATTTTCTCGTGGACAAGCGGCTGAGGGAACTGGCAGAAGCGATGAAAGCTTTCGGGTCTTCGAAGGGCGGGGCCAGAGAAGCATCCGGCGCAAACGATTCTTAGCAATCCGAAAAGCAGAAGGGCTTCCTCTGTCCCAGAAAACACGTGGGCGGCGCCCGCCCAGCTCGGGCACCGCCCTTTTGCCGGTTGACTGCCCGTGGACCCTGCCTCCGGCCCCGCTCAGGGTTCCCAGCCAGCGCCTGCTTTCCGCACCTCCCCACGCAGCCTCTTCAAGGTCCGGCAGTCTTGCGGGAAAGCCGGAGGCAGCCCACGGTCCTGGTGTTTCAGAAGCCGACCACCGTATAGCTCAGCATCGCCCTGTGGAGGGCGTAAAAGAGCACGCCCAGAATGATGACCGTGGTGCCGCCAATCGCCGCCATGGCGACCCGCTCTTCCGAAAAGGTTTTCTTTGCCCACTCCTTCACCTCTTCCCACTCGGGAAACAGAGGGAAGAACTCCTCTTTTCTTGCAACGTTTCCTTTTGCTTTCATGGCTGGCACCCCCTTTCTGTCTTGAGGCTTCGACCTGTTGCGAGAGCAAGAGCCATGCCAGCTCCAGGCTCTTCGTCACAGCTCGTGAATAAGCTGAAATCCCAGTGTTTTTGATGCGGTGCACCGCAAATGGGTTCGGTTTGGGCAAGGTTTTCCGTCGGGTTTCTTTACATGCTGTAAAGCCGACCGAGAGCCGGGGCCCTCTGGCTGCGGTCGCAAGTTTTCTGTTTTGCGCCGATCTGCTCCCTTGGCTGGGAAATCGGGCTCCGAGCCTGTAAAATGCAGGCTACAACCAAATAGGAGAAGCCAAATTGCCCAAGATCCTGGCCATCTATGGAAGTCCCAGGCGCCGGGGAAACACGGCTCTACTGCTTCAGCAGGCGGTTTCGGGCGCAAGGGAGGCAGGCGCTGACGTGGAAGAGGTCGTGCTCCGGGACCTCAAGATCTCTCCTTGCTTGGAGATTTACGGGTGCACGAAAACCGGCCGGTGCGCGATTCAGGACGATTTTCAAAAAGTCTACGACCAGATTCTCGAAAGCCAGGGAATCCTCCTGGCTTCGCCCGTCTTCTTTTACACCGTGAGCGCCCATACCAAGATTCTAATGGACCGATGCCAGTCCCTCTGGGTGCGGAAGTATTGGGTCCAAGGCCTTCCTCCAGAAAAAAGACCGGCTCGCAGAAAGGGGCTTTTCATCTCGGTGGCCGCAACCAAAGGAAAAAAGCTTTTCGACGGCATTCTTCTTACGGTCCGTTATTACTTCGACGCCCTCGATTGCGAGCTGTGGCGATCTCTTCTTTACAGGGGGCTGGACGCAGAGGGGGATGTTCTCGCTCACCCGGAGTATCTAGAAGAGGCGCGCCACGCGGGTCAGGAGCTCTGCTCCGCCCTGGAAGGCTCGGCCAGAGTGTGAAATCCTCCTTTCTCGCCGAAGGGAACCGGTGCCTGAGCCCTTTACATGCCGGCTTGATTGCCCTAACATAAATCCAGCGGAGAGATGTCCGAGTTGGCTTAAGGAGCACGACTGGAAATCGTGTGGGCGGCCAAAAGCCGCCTCGAGGGTTCGAATCCCTCTCTCTCCGCCACACCGCCTCTCGAACCGGAAAAAGCTTGGTCGTGCTAGACGGGGAACTAGCGGTGCCCTGAACCCGAAATCCGCTTTCGCGGGGTCGAATTCCTTTTTGAGGCACCTGCTTGGTAAGGGACCGAGCGAAAGGGGTAAAGTTGATAGCCGGGACCCACGCAGCAGGCGGCTGCCGAACCCCGCCAGGTCCGGAAGGAAGCAACGGTAGGCAGTTTCGTCTGGGTGCCGTGGATTCTCCTGGCTTGATTTACTCCCTTTCGTTTCCGCCTTGTTGAGCGCTGTCGAGAAAAGGTGCACGACCAAGCCCTTTTCTTTTCCACGGGGACCATGTCCTATCTCGTTCTGGCCCGAAAGTGGAGGCCTCTGACCTTCGACCAGATGGTGGGCCAGGAGTTCATCTCCCGAACCCTGCGCAACGCCATCGAAAGCGGCCGGGTCGCCCACGCCTTTCTGTTCACTGGGCCCCGCGGAGTCGGAAAGACCTCTGCAGCCCGCATCCTGGCAAAGAGCCTCAATTGCGAGCAGGGGCCCACGCCGGATCCGTGCAACCGCTGCGTCTATTGCCTCGAGATCATGGAGAGCAGGAGCCTCGACGTGTACGAGATCGACGGGGCGTCCAACACCAGCGTAGACGATGTGCGGGAGCTGCGGGAGAACGTCCGGTATCTGCCGAGGCCTGGAAAGAAGCGCATCTACATCATCGATGAAGTTCATATGCTCTCCAAAAGCGCGTTCAACGCGCTCCTGAAGACCCTCGAGGAGCCGCCGGACCACGTGGTGTTCATTTTCGCCACCACCGAGCCCCAGAAGGTTCCGGAAACGATCCAGTCCAGATGCCAGCGCTATGACTTTCGCCGAATTCCCGCCAGCCGCATCGGCGAGCGTCTCCGGGAGATCGCGGCCGTCGAAGGGATCGAGGCCGGAGAAGCCTCCCTGGCCTGGATCGCCAAGGCGGCGGACGGGAGCATGCGGGACGCCCTAAGCCTTCTCGACCAGATGATTTCGTATTGCGGCCGCAGGATTCCGGACGAGGCCGTGCAGGAGATGCTCGGCCTGGCGGGCCGCGAGGTCTTTTTCCGCATCTCGGACGCGGTCCTGAGCCAGAACCCCGCCGGCTGCATCGAAGCGCTGGAGGAGATCTACCGGGCCGGCTGCGATCTCGGCCCCTTTTACCAGGACCTGGTCGAGCACTTCCGCAACCTCCTCGTGGCCTCTCTTCTCGAAGACCCGGCGCCGTTGTTGCAAATGGGGGACGGCGAAGCTTCGGACCTCAAGAAGCAAGCATCCAAATCGACCCCTGAGGATCTCCGCAGGCTTCTTTCTCTGCTCATCCGGGCCGAGAAAGACGTGCTCAAGTCCAGCATGCCCCGCGTGGGCCTCGAGGCCACCCTGGTGAAAATGGCCCACCTGAGCAACCTGGAGCCCCTGCCCGCGCTGCTGGAACGAGTTCTGAAACTCGAGGAACGCCCCGCCCCACTTGTAAAGAGCGGCCCGCCCCTGCCGCCTCCAGCAGGAACGGCCGGGCCAGGATCCCGGCAAAGACCCGCCTCGAGCGGCTCCAAGGGTTCTGAGGCGCCGGGGAAAACCTCTTCCTCTGCGCCGGTTCGCCCCCCGAAAGCGCGGCCTCCCGCCGCAGAACCTTCCGGCAGCCCGGCTCCCAAGGCGAAAACAGAGCCTCCCCTTGCTGGGCCGGCAGCCACGCAGACCAAGGGAAAGGACGAAGCGATCCGGGCGATCCTCGAAGCGGTCTCGCGGGAGCGGGCCGGACTCGCAGCGCAGCTTGAGGCAGTGGAGCAATGGGACGTGACCCCCGCCCGCGTCACGGCCTTGTGTCCCAGGGGTTCGTTTCTGTTCGAAAAACTCCGGCATCCGGAGGTTCGAGCCTGGCTTGAGGCAGTGGTCAAACGGTGCGTGGGCCCTTCTGTCGCCTTTGATGTGCGCACGCTCCACCCGTCGCAGCCCGAGCCGGTCCTCGCCGAGGATGGCCAACCAGGCCTGCCAGGGATTCCCCGGACGCCCGGAGGCCAAAGCTCGTCCGGGCCCGGCAGTTTCCCGACCGAGGAGGAGGCCTTGAACAGCCCCGGAGTCAGAAACGTGCAGGAACTCTTTCGGGGCAAGGTCCGGGAAATCAGGTCTCTCTCCGCGGCCAAGGAGGAATGAGCAATAGAGGGCCCTCGACTCCGCCGGGGCGAGGATCGACGTACCCCGGGCGGTACAACCCAAAAAAGGAGTGGCTAGACACATGGCCAAAATGGGATTCGGCCAGCTCATGAAGCAGGCCCAGAAGATGCAGCAACAGATCGCCAAGATCCAGGAAGAAGCGGCTTCCAAGACGGTCGAGGCCTCTTCCGGCGGAGGCATGGTAACCGTCGTGGCCAACGGAAGGCAGCAGATTCTTTCGATCCGGATCTCCCCCGAAGTCGTGGATCCGCAGGACGTCGAGATGTTGCAGGATCTCGTCGTGGCAGCGGTCAACGAAGCGTTGAAAAAAGCTCAGGAGATGGTCGCCGAAGAAATGTCCCGGGTTACGGGCAGCCTGCCCATCCCAGGTCTTTTCTGAGTTAGCTCTCCCTTCGCTCAGGAGATTTCGAGGATTTCATGGATCCTGTGGCCCGCCTCATCCAGGCGCTGACGAAGCTGCCCGGAATCGGAGAAAAGACAGCCTCCCGGCTTGCTTTTCACATTCTCGGTTCCCCGGAAGAGTATTGCAGGGAACTCGCCCAGGCCGTGCTGGACGTCAAAGAAAAAATCCGGCTCTGCTCCACGTGCCTGAACATCACGGAAGAAGACCCCTGCCGCATTTGCGCGGATCCGGACCGGAGCGACGAAATCGTTTGCGTTGTCGAAGAGCCCAACGATCTGTATGCCATCGAGAAAACGGGCGCCTTCCGCGGCAAGTATCATGTGCTGCACGGGGTGATTTCCCCTCTGGATGGGATCGGCCCGGACGAGATCCGGGCAGAGGAGCTTTTCCAGAGGCTCCGGAGCGGGAGAATCCGAGAAGTGATCCTGGCGACCAACCCGGTCGTGGAAGGGGATGCAACGGCTCTCTACCTTTCCGAGCACATCAAGCCCCTCGGCGTAAAGGTCACGAGGATCGCCCGCGGCATTCCAGTGGGAGGCGATCTGGAATACACGGATCCCCAAACCCTCACCAATGCGTTGCGGGGACGCCACGCTTTTTAAAGTCAAAAGAAGACTGAGACAGAGCGCAAAACGCCCTCCATTCCCCCTTGACAGGCCACCGGACCGCTAGGCATACTAAGTCCTTCCTTTTTGCCGAGATTCTGTTCCCGCTGGCCTCTGGGCCGTCTTGCTGAGCCCGGAGAAGGCTGGTCCATGCCGCGCCATCTTGCGGGAGAGGGGCCGACCTGAGCCCTTTCCGCGTTTCTCGATCGGGAGGAACAGCATGATCGAAATCCGGTTCCACGGCCGGGGAGGACAAGGAGCCGTGACCTCTGCGGAGCTCCTCGCCCTGGCAGCTATCCACGAGGGCAAGTTCGCCCAGGCATTCCCGAGCTTCGGGCCAGAGCGCCGCGGGGCGCCCGTGCTGGCTTTTTCCAGGGTTCACAGCGAGCCCATCCGGATCCGGTCCCAGATCTACGAGCCGGACGTCGTGCTCGTCCTGGATTCGTCCCTCCTGGACGTCCTGGACGTGACCGAAGGACTCAAGCCCGGAGGGACCCTGATCATCAATTCCCCCTCCTCCCTCGAGGACCTTGCGTCCAGGTTTCGCATACAGGGCACGCTCGCCGTGGTGGATGCGTCGCACATCGCCCGCTCCCTGCTCGGCCGGCCCATCACAAACACCACGATGCTCGGCGCCCTCATCCGCGCCACAGGGGTCGTACAGATGGACAGCATGGCCGAGCCCCTCCGCCACAGGTTCGGCGTCATCGCGGCCAAAAACGAGGGAGCCATGCGGGCCGCCTACGAACAGGTTCAACTAAAGGAGATCGCGCCTTGACCCCGAAAGAGAAGCTCATGGGATGGAGAGACGTCCTGATCGGAGCCGTGGCCGAAGAACCCGGAAGCGCCTCTCGCTACGAGACCGGAGGCTGGCGGAGCCAGCGGCCCGTTTTCGACGCCCAGAACTGCATCAAATGCGGTCTTTGTTACGTCTTCTGTCCGGACGCAGCCATCGAGATGACCCCAGAAGGATTCCCCTCCATCCGGCTCGCCTACTGCAAGGGCTGCGGCATCTGCGCCCGGGAGTGCTTCATGAGCGCCTTTGGTCTGAGCTGCTTCAAGATGGTCGAGGAAGAGGAGTTCCGTTGATGGCCAAAAGAATCGGAATGGAAGTAAGCATCGCCGTGGCCGAGGCGGTCCGCCTGGCCAACGCCGATGTGATTTCGGCCTATCCCATCACGCCCCAGACGCATATCGTCGAACACCTCTCCGAACTCGTCGCCAACGGCGACCTGGATGCCGAGTTCCTCTGCGTCGAGAGCGAACACACCGCCATGAGCGCCTGTATGGGCAGCTCTGCCGCCGGCGCGCGCTCCTTTACCGCAACCGCGAGCCAGGGACTCGCCCTGATGCACGAGATCCTCTTCATCGCCTCAGCGATGCGGCTGCCCATCGTCATGGCCGTGGCCAACCGTGCCCTTTCAGCTCCCCTGAGCATCTGGAACGACCACAGCGACGTCATGGCGTCCCGGGACTGCGGCTGGATCCAGTACTTCGTCGAAAACGGACAGGAAGCCTTTGACCACGTTCTGATCGCGTTCCGGGTGGCCGAGGATCCGCAGGTCCTTCTTCCCGCGATCGTGAACCTGGATGGATTCATCCTGACCCACATGATCGAGCCTCACGAACTGCTCACGCAGGAAGAGGTGGACCGTTTCCTGCCCCCTTACCAGCCTCGCTACCGGCTCGACCCGGACCGCCCCCTCACCATGGGCGACTTCGCGATGCCGGACATCTACACCGAAATCAAGAAAGCCCAGGAGGAGGCGCTGCGCGCGGCCCGGCCCATGATCGACCGGGGCTGGCGGGAGTTCGCAGACCTGACCGGCCGCCGATACGCGGCCGTGGAGGCCTACAGAGCTGAGGATGCCGAAGCGCTCCTTTTGACCATGGGGTCCATGGGCGAGACCGCCACGGTGGCGGTGGACCGCATGCGGAGTGCCGGAATGCCCGTAGGGCTCCTCAAGCTCAGGCTCTGGAGGCCGTTCCCGGGCGACGACCTGCTCCGGCTCATCGGGCCGGCGAGAAAGATCGTGGTTCTGGACCGCGCGATTTCTTTCGGGGCCGCCGCCAACCCAGTGGCCGCCGAGGTTTCCTCCCTGCTTTACGACCGCGAGCCCAGGCCCCGCATTTTCAACGCGGTCGTGGGGCTCGGAGGCAGAGACGTTCGCGTAAAGGAACTCGAAGCCGTTCTGGAGAACGCTCTGCGCGAAGAGAGCCGACCGGGCCCGGTCGGCCGTTACGAACTCATAGGGGTGAGAACGTGATGGAGAATCTCAACATTTACATACCCAGGCTCCTGGATCCGAAAGAGTACTTCTCGGAAGGCCACAGAGCCTGCCAGGGCTGCGGGGAGACCATCGCGCTCAGGCAGATTCTCAAGGCCCTGGGCCGGAACGTCGTCGTGGCGAACGCCACGGGCTGCTCCGAGATCATCTCCTCTCCGTTTCCCCAGACCGCGTGGCGGGTCCCGTGGATCCACGTGGCCTTTGAGAACGCCGCCGCCGTGGCCTCGGGCGTGGAGGCGGGCTTGAAGGCCCTCATGCGCAAGGGCCGCATCCCTCGGCGCAGGATCTGCGTGCTTGCCGTCGCGGGCGACGGCGGCACCGCCGACATCGGGTTTCAGGCACTGTCTGGGGCCATGGAGCGGGGGCACGACATGATCTATGTGTGCCTCGACAACGAGGCTTACATGAACACGGGCATCCAGCGCTCCTCGTCGACCCCGTTCGGCGCCATGACGACAACCTCACCGCCGGGCCGGCGGAGCAAGGGCCAGGCCACCTGGAAGAAGAACCTTCCGGAGATCATGGCCGCCCATGACATCCCGTACGTGGCCACGGCGTCGCCGAGCTATCCCTTCGATCTCATCCGCAAGGTCAAGAGGGCGGCCGAGATCCGGGGCCCGGCCTATCTTCAGGTTCTAGCCGTCTGCCCTACAGGCTGGCGAGCACCCTCGGAGGAGACGATCCGCCTGGGCCGGTTGGCGGCCGAATGTGGCCTCTTCCCCATCTACGAGGTGGACCACGGCAAGTACACTCTCAACGTGGACCCAGGCACTCTGCAGTCCCCGAAGGAGTATCTCAAGATCCAGGGACGCTTCCGGCATCTGACGGAAGACGATATCGCCTATATCGAGCAGCGGGCCAGGCAGAACTTCGACCGGCTCAGAGCCAAGTGCAGGCTGACCGCCGGCTGACAGCCTCCCTCGGGCCTCGGCTCAGGGGAGGATCAAAGGGAGCTTCAGGAATGGCGACCCAGGAAGTGAACCGGATTCTCAAGAAGTACAATTACGACCCCACGGACGTGATTTCCATTCTTCAGGACGTGCAGGCAACCTACCGGTACCTTCCCCGGGAAGCCTTGGTCTGCGTCTCGGAAAAGCTCAACATCCCGTTGACCCGGATCTATCACCTCTCGACCTTTTTCCGGGCCTTCAGCCTGGAACCCAGGGGGAGGCACCACATCCAAGTATGCCTGGGCACAGCCTGTCACGTCCGCGGTTCGCCGCGCATCCTGGAGGCCCTGGAACGGAAGCTCAAAATCCGGGCCGGCCAGACGACCCCTGATCTCGGGTATTCCCTCGAGACCGTCAACTGCGTCGGAGCGTGCGCCCTCGGGCCGCTCGTGGTGGTGGACGGGAAGTCCTCCGGCAAAATGACCCCCCAGAAGGCGGAGCGTCTCCTGGCATCCCTTCAGGGAGAGCAAGCCGGGAAACCAGCTCAACCGGCAGAAAAGGTTGCGCCGCCCGAACCAACCCAGCCTGCGCCCTCCAAGCCTGTCCGGATGGTTCCCTCGAAGCCGCGCAAGGCCGAACCTGCCGGAAGGAAAGCCGCGGCCCCAAAGTCGGCTCGGGTCCGGGACGGCCGAAAGGCCGGCCCGACTCCGCGGCCTCACGGGGAGCGTCCCAGGGCGGCGAAAAAGACCGCTGCGAAGAAGACCGCTAAGGGTTCCCAGAAAAAAGCCAGACGATAAGGAACCAGAGAGGCCATGGACAAGATACGGTCGATCGAACAACTCGAGGCGCTCCGGGCGAACATTTTGGCCAAACGGCAGGGGAGCGACAGAAGCCTCACCTTTTGCGGAGGCACGGGCTGCCGGGCATACGGCTCCATGGATGTCGTTGAATCCTTCCGCAAGGAACTCCGGGCGCGTGGCCTGGCTCGGAAAGTCGAAATCCGGACCACGGGCTGTCATGGCTTCTGCGAACGGGGCCCCATGGTGCTCGTGAGCCCTGAGGGCATTTTCTACGAGCAGGTTTCGGCACGGGACGTTGCGGAAATCGTGGAAAAGACTCTCCTGGGAAACGAGGTTATCGAGCGGCTCTTCTACAAGGACCCCCTGACCGGGGCGCCCATACAAAAAGAAGCGGACATCCCTTTCTACAAGCTCCAGAAACGGATCCTCCTTGCAGACAACCTGGTCGTCGATCCCACTTCGATCGAAGACTACATTGCCCAGGGAGGGTACCGAGCCCTGGCCAAGGCCCTGACCTCCATGCGGCCCGAGGAAATCATCGACGAGATCAAGCGCTCAGGGCTGCGTGGCCGCGGGGGCGGGGGGTTTCCCACCGGCCGCAAATGGGAGTCGTGCAGGAAGGCCGAGGGCGAAGTCAAGTACGTCATCTGCAACGCCGACGAAGGAGACCCGGGAGCCTACATGGACCGATCCCTTCTCGAGGGCAATCCCCACAAGGTGCTCGAGGGAATGATCATCGGCGCCTATGCGATCGGCGCGTCCCGTGGCTATATCTACGTGCGAAACGAATACCCCCTGGCCGTAACCCATGCCTCCAAGGCCCTGGAAGACGCCCGCAGGTACGGCTTCCTGGGGGAGGATATCTTCGGCAGCGGCTTTTCCTTCGACGTCAAGATTTCGCGGGGAGGCGGCGCCTTTGTTTGCGGCGAATCCACGGCGCTCATGGCTTCCCTGGAGGGTAAGCCGGGCGAGCCCAGGGCGAAGTACGTTCATACCGTGGAAAAGGGACTCTTCAACCTTCCCACCAACCTGAACAACGTGGAGACCTGGGCCAACGTTCCGTGGATCATCCTGGAGGGCGCCGAGGCGTTCGCGTCCCTGGGCACTGCGGGGAGCAAGGGAACCAAGATTTTCTCCCTGGTGGGCAAGATCAACAACACGGGGCTCGTGGAGGTGCCCATGGGCATCTCCCTGCGGAAGATTATTTTCGAAATCGGCGGCGGGATCCCAAAAGGGAAAAAATTCAAGGCCGTGCAGACCGGTGGGCCCTCCGGGGGCTGCCTGCCCGAGAGCATGCTGGACCTGCCCGTGGACTTCGACGAGCTGACCAAGGTCGGGTCCATGATGGGTTCCGGCGGCATGATCGTTATGGACGAGGACAACTGTATGGTTGACGTGGCCCGCTATTTCGTGACCTTCCTCGAGGAGGAATCCTGCGGGAAGTGCACGCCTTGCCGGGAAGGGCTGCGTCGCATGAAAGAGATCCTGACGGACATCGTTCAGGGCCGGGGCGACGAAACCTCCATCGGCCGGCTGGAAAGACTGGCCGCGGCCATGAAGGCCGGAAGCCTTTGCGAGCTGGGCCGCACGGCCGCCAACCCGGTTCTCACCACGATCCGATACTTCCGCGACGAATACGAGCGGCACATCCAGGACAAGAAGTGCCCTGCTTTTGTTTGCCGCGCCCTGGTGCGGTACGCCATCGATCCTGCCGCCTGCACGGGCTGTGGCGCGTGCGCCCGGGCCTGCCCGGTTTCCTGCATCGCGGGTCGAAAGAAAGGGGTCCACGTGATCGATCAGGCTCGGTGCATCCAGTGCGGCTCCTGTTTCGATGCCTGCAAATTCAACGCCGTCGTCAGAAGCTGACCCCCTTCTCTCGTCGGCAAACAAGAGGATCCTCTCATGGCGATCACGGTTACGATAGACGGCCGCAAGATCTCGGTGGAGAAAGGGACCACGATTCTGGCCGCAGCCCGCGATCTGGGCATCGAGATCCCGGCGCTCTGCCACAACGACGCAGTGGAGCCTTACGGCGCTTGCCGAGTCTGCATCGTCGAGGCCTCGGACGGCAAAGGCTGGTCGCGCATCGTCACCTCCTGTAACTACGAAGTGTGGGACGGGTTACAGGTGTCCACCCAAGCGGAATCCGTGGTCGAGACCCGGCGGGAAATCCTGGACCTGATTCTGTCGGCTCATCCGGGCGCCCAGGCCGTGCGGGAACTGGCGGCCCGGTACGGCGTTCACGAGCCGAGCTACCCGGGCAAGCCGGGTGACGACTGCATTCTGTGCGGTCTGTGCGTTCGGGTGTGCGATCAGGTGGTGGGCGTTTCCGCCCTGGGCTTCGCCAATCGGGGCCCGGCCCGGCGGATGACCATTCCCTTCGAGCAATCCTCCCCAACCTGCATCGGGTGCGGCTCCTGCGTTTACGTCTGCCCCACGGGATGCCTCCACATCGAGGACAGGGACGGCCGCCGGATCCTGTACAAACAGACCCCGGAGACCGTGCTCAAAGAGTTTGAGCTTCTGCCCTGCGAACGATGCGGCAGACCCTTCCTGCCCAAAGAACAGCTCGAGTACGTGCAGAGGAAATTCAATCTGCCCCGCAAAATCGCCCAGACCTGCTTCTCCTGCGGCGGCAAGCGCCTTTAAGCCAAACGACCCTTCTTCCCGGTTCCCCTGCCCAAGTGGCTCTTGAGGTTCCTGCCCGGGTCCCTTGATCATCCAGGGTGATCCCGAGCGGTTCCTTGTGGCCCGGATAAACACGATTGGTTTTTCGCGGTTCCGGGCGTTCACAGGGGACAGTTGCACCGGCCCGGGAAGGGCGAATGTGTACCATAGCCTCAAGAGCCTGACGTATTTTGCGGATGCAGAGCGCGAGCCCATGCCGACCATGCTGGAGCCCTTGGACTGGAAAGAATGCAAGGTTTTCTTTGTCCGGGAAGCCCACGCCATCGTTTTGCCGGAGTGATTGGCTGCGCCTCGCGTCGAGGTCTCGGGAGCGGGGATCTCCGGCAATCGCGCTGACCTCCTTCCAAACCGAACTCGATCGTCGTTCCTGCGCTTTTTTGGAAAATTTTCGCCTTGACGGCCTTCTGGCCCGGTTCGGTATCGTTCTTCCGGCTTGTCTCGCCCCGGCGCACAACGGGATCCCAGCCGTCTCTCCGGAAGGCCGCCTGCAAGAAGCTCAAGACTTTCAACGCGTTGTCCGAAGAAAAGGATGAGGCCGGCAAGCGCCCGTGCCCGGGGGCCGCTTCGCCTGCCCCGGAAATCCCCAAACGGACGGCCGCAGGCCCATGAGCGCTGCTCTGTCGCAACCGATCCCCTTGGAGCAGGACACGGCCCGAGAGAGGGCCGGGGAGGAGCTTCCTGCCCAGGCTCGCTCCATGGCCCGAGCGGTCACCGAACTCGGCGCGGCCCGGAAGAAAATTCTTATGTATCCGTCGGGTCACGCCCAGGTGAGGCGGGCGGTCGAGCAGGCCCTCCGCGCGATCGAGCAGATCCTTTGTTCGAGGCCCGAGGTCACTTTCGCCGCGGACCAGGACTGCCTGCTCGTCCACCCGGATTTCATCCCTCTCGATGATCCCCCATGCCGTGAGTTTTCTTCTCTTCTTCGGGACTGGGATGTGGCGGCGATCCGGTTCCGGCGTGGGCTTTCCTTCGAAGAACTCGCCGCCTTCCTGGCCCGGATCGCCCAAAACCGAGAAGGGATCCTGGCCGAGGGAGGCCTCGAGAAGGCCCTGCTCCGTGCAGACATTCAGCACATCCGCGTTCTCAACGTGGATTACACCAAGTTCCTGCACACCGAAGAGGAGGAGGTCGAAAAACAAACCTCCGGAGGAGCTCAGGGCTCGCGGGATTGGCTCTGGAGAAGCTTTGTCTCCCATCTCGTTCAGGGCACGCTGACCGACTCCAAGCGCGGCGTTCCGGTGCAGAGCGCAGCCGAGCTGTCCCCCCGTCAGCTCGCCGCTTATCTCAACGAAGAGCGACTCGACACAGAAAGGGCCCTCGAGATCTATGAAAGCACGATCCGGGAACATCTGGAGGCAATGCCGGCCTCGGAAGAGGAAAGGCAACGGCTGCGGGCCCGGAATTTCCAGAGCTTGCGAGCGCTGCTGGAGGAACTGCAGCCGGCGATCCGCCGCCAGTTCCTGAGCGCCACCTACCGCCAGTGCGAAGACCGGAAAGACAGTCCCCAGGTGGAGCACCTCCTGGGCGGGATTTCTCGCGGGCTCGTCATCGAGATGCTTCGCCACGCCAATCAGGATGGCAACGAGATCTCTCCGACCCTGCTCAACCTCGTCCGCAAGATCGCCTCGTCTCGGGAGGGGGCCGCGCCTTCGGAGGGCGAGCCCGAAACGGGAAGCCCGCTCGCGGCCGAACCTGACCCGGACCAGAGACGCCAGGTGGAGGAACTTTTCCGGCGGGAGGCCTACGAGACTTATGTCTCCTCGGACTACGCCTCCATCCTCGAAGATCTCTCCGCCGAGTTCGTCCCTTTCCGGGAAGACGGCAACAAGACCCCCGAGGCTCAGGCCTTCTTGGAGTCCCTGGAGACCCGCCATCTGGACATGCAGATTGCCAGGGCCTGGGTGGCCTTCCTGGCCAGATCCGCCCGCGCCGAGGAATACAGGGACTACGCGGAAAAAATCTTTTCGATCACCCACGACCTCCTCGCAGAGGGAGAGTTTTCCCTGCCTCTGGAGGTGCTTCTGATGGTTGAGCGGGATTGCAGGGAACGCGCGGACGATGCTCTCCGATCGATTGCAGAGGAGTTCCTGGGGAAATTCAGACACTCCGGCTTTGTGTCCAAGACCCTCGCGGCCTTCGACAAGTGGAGGAACGAAGCCGGCAGCGCGGCCGAGGCTTTTCTCAGGGCCATCGGGCCGGCCGGCGTGCCCCAGGTTCTTGGCCTCTACCTCAAGCGATCCGAATCCGAAGAGACCGACCATCTCGTCCGTCTTCTTGCGCCGTTTCCGGATCGGGTTGCGGCGGAGGCGGTGGAGCTTCTGCGCAGCCGTCTGGGAGCGTCGCTCGTGCGCCTTGTCGTTCTGATTCGCCGACTCGACCTCGGGAGCCTTGCCGACACCCTGCGGCCTTTCCTCGATCATCACGACCGAAGGGTCCGCATGGAGGTCCTGGAAGCCTTGGTGAAATTCCGACACCCCGATTCGGTAGAACTCCTGAGCCGGGCCCTCGGGAGCCGAGAGCCTGAGGATCTGCTGCGGGCGATCGACATCGCCGGCCTCTATCGGGTGGAACCGGTGGCGCCTCTTCTGGCTTCCATGGTCAGGATTTTCCCCCTCTCGCGGCTGGACTGCCAGAAAAACGAGAAGCTCGTGGGAGCTCTGGCAAACATCGCGGATCCCTGCGCGCTTCCCGCCCTTGAACGCGTGGCCAGGGCCCGGTGGTCGCTCTATCCGAAGCAACTGGAAAAACTGAAACGACTGGCCTTCCAGTCGCTCCGTTCTTACGACCCGGCACGGATCGGCACCCTCTTGAAGATCGGCTTCCGGTCCCGGGACCCCACGATTCAGAGCATCTGCCGGGAATGCACGAGAAAACAGGCGGGACCCGCCGGAGAGGTTTAGGATGGCGATCGAGATTGTGCAAACGGACCCCCAGGAGGAAATTCTGCGGGTGATCAAGCATGTGAGTGCAGCTCTGACCAACATGCAGCTGTATTCGGATCGCCATCCGCAAGTGCGGCACTATCTCGAAAACGCGCATTTCGAACTGACAAAGTTTCTTCTCGACAAGCCGGAAACCACTCTTCTCCTCGTCAACGACCGATTGGTATGCGATCAGAGGCCCTTGCGGCAGGAAGGCCCTCAAAGTTCGCAATTCGTGCGGATTCTGCGGAAGCTCGCGATCGACAGTGTCACGTTTGTCTCGGGCATCACGGCTCAGGAGCTGCAGGAATTCCTGCGGGACCTCCTTGCGCCCACCCAGCAGTCCGTGCGAAGCGGGCCCCACGTCAAAGTCGGAAAATTGGAAATCCGTGTGGAGGCCGAGGGGGGCGCAGGAACAGAGAACGCTCTTTCAGAGGAAGAAAAACAAGCCCTGCTGGCTGTTCAGGGCCTCTGCGAAGCCAAGCTGGAGGATGTTCGGGAGATCTACGCCCGGATCGCACGCCGGCAAACCATCGACGCCAAGGCCCTTGGAGAAGTGGTGGAGACTTTTGCGCGGGCCTTTGATTATGGGGTCAGCCCCCTCCAGATGCTGGCTTCCCTGAGGTCCGCCGACGAGTATACCTTTACCCACGTGGTGAACGTGTGCATCCTCGCCATGAGCCAGGCCGAGGCTCTCGGGTTCCGAGGCAATGCCCTATACGAGATCGGGATCGCCTCGGCCCTGCACGACGCAGGGAAACTGCTCATCCCAGCGGAGATCCTGAACAAGCCGGGAGGCTTGACGCCTCAAGAGCGTTCCATCATGGAGACCCACACCATACGGGGTGCCAATTACGTCCTAGGCCTCAGGAACGTTCCGAAGCTCTCGGTCCTTGCCGCCCTGGAGCACCATCTCAAATTCGACGGGTCTGGATATCCCCAGATCTCCAAGGGGTGGCAGCCCCATATCGTGAGCCAGATGATTGCCATCTCGGACGTCTTCGACGCCCTTCGGAGCCGCCGTTGCTACAAGGAGCCCGCGCCCATGGAGCGCATCGTCGAGATTCTCAAGAACGAGAAGGGCACGGCCTTTCATCCTTTTCTCGTCGACAACTTCCTCAAGCTGATCCGCCGGTAAGGTCCTCGCCTTTCGCGCGCCTGCCTGCGCTGCAAGGAAGATCCTCTTTCGGTTCATCTGTTCACAGGCCAAACGGGTCGGACTCGGAGCGCACCGCATGCCTGGGAACGATCGGGCAGGACACCCCTTTCGAGGTCCAGCCTTGCACCGTCAGGCCGATCCGCGGGCCGTCGCAGACCGCTCACCCCTCGTCGGCGAGCCTGGCCACGGCCACGGCGAAGGCTTCCAGATCGGCAAGGTCTTCGTGGAGCACGCGGAACAGAATTTGATGATCGATCTCCGCGTACGTGTGCACGAGTCTGTTCCGCAAACTCGCGGCCCGTGCGAGTCTTTCCCCCAGCTCGGACGAGATGAGGCGGTTTTCCGCCAAAATGAGGGGGATATCGCGAAGATGAAGGGGCTTTCGCAACCCCTTGGCCGCCACGATGTGATTTCCGGTGTCCAGCACAGCTTCCAGGGCAAGGCGCAGGAAATGCTCGGCCAGGGCTTGATCCGTCTCCGATGCGAGGTATTCCTCCCGAGACTTGGCGGCCAGAGCCTTGAGCTTCCGCAGGGCTTCTCGAAGCCTGCTCAATCGCGTGGCCACAATCTCCCGGTCAATCAAGGAAGCGTCCCTCCCGGAGCTGTCTGAAAAGGGCGTCGTCGTATGCCTTGGAAAAAAAACGAAAGTCCAGTGCCTTCTTGATAGCGGCCTCCTCGAAGACGATTCGCTCCTTCTCGCTCGCCGCATATACGAGGCGCCCGTGGCGAACCACGCGGTCGGTAATGATAGGGCCGGCCGTGTTGAGCAACACGAGGTCCACGTCGTCGCGTCCGCAAACCTCTTCCAGCGCGGATGCGACATCGACCCACGCATGTCGATCCCGGCCCTTGCGGGGCTCCAGCAGAACCGCCAAATCCAGATCGCTCAGCACGCCTTGCGTTCCCTTTGCATGCGCGCCGTGAAGGTAGAGCAAAACAACCGGCAGCCAACGGCACCGCTCGGCCAGGGCTTCGACAAGGCCGTCCACCTCCTCGGGATGCAGCACCCGCAATGGAAAAAGCGTGGAAACCATCCTCAAGGGCCTTCTCCTCGTAAAGATTCTTCTACTCCAGCCCACGAGACTCCGTCAATCTCTCAAGCAACATGGGGATTCAAGTCCCGGGCAGGCATTCCAACTCGTAACGCACCGTGTATCGGGCCAGGAGCTCGGACACGCGCCGCTCGACAGCGCCCGCCGAAACGCCCGGGCGGGCCCGGACGCGGATCCGCGCAAGGGAGCCGTGAACCTTGTGTTCCCCCACGGTCACTTCAACGGACGCCGCCAAATCGGACAAGGCGGCAAGTTCGCCCTCGTACACCCTTCGGATCGCGTCCCACCGGAGGGCGGGCTTGAAGATTTTTCCCACAGGGGTCAGAGGCATGGAGTTGATGAGGATCACTTCCTTGGGAACCGCGGCCCGTTCTCCTACCTCCTTCTTCAGGTATTGCAGGATTTGCTCTGCGGTCAGGGCCGATCCCTCCTGAAGCTGAACATAGGCCACGGGAACTTCCCCTGCATGCGGATCCGGCCTGCCGACCGCCGCAGCGACCTGCACGCCCGGCAGTTTGTAAAGAGGATCTTCGATGAGCGCGGGATCGATGTTGTGCCCGCCCCGGATGATGAGTTCCTTCTTGCGCCCCGTGAGCCAGAAGTATCCGTCCGCGTCCTGGCGGCCCAGATCTCCGGTATTGAACCAGCCCCCGTCCAGCCACACGCCCTCGTTATGCTCCGGTTGCAAATAGCCGGGGAACACGTTCGGCCCCCGGACGCACACGCAGCCGATCTCGTCCGTGGCTGCCTCCCTCCATCGGCCGCCTTCTTCCACGAAGATTTTCATCTCCTGGTACGGGATCCGCAGACCGACCGAGCCGACTTTGCGCTCTCCGTAAAGGGGATTGACCGACGAGACCAGCGTGCCCTCCGTCAGGCCGTATCCCTCCAAGATCTTGAGCCCGCTGTGGGCCTCGAATCGTTTGAAAAGTTCGACGGACAGGGGCGCTGCCCCGCAGATGGCGTATCGGAGCGACGAGATATCGGCGCCGGCCACGGGCACATCCAGGAGCACGGAAAGCACGGTGGGAACGCACGAGAACGTGACGGCCCGATAATGTTCCACGATCTTGAAGAAGTTCTGCATGATCGAAGGATCCCGGTACCCGCGGGGCGAAAGGAGCACCACGTGAGCACCGATGGAAAACGGAAAGGCCCCGGTGGCCATCGTCGCGTTGGCGTGGAACAGAGGCAGGCCGCACAAGATGGTCTCGCCCGGCTCGAGCCCCACGGCGAGCGAGAGAATCGCAGGAATCGCCACCTCGTTGAAATGGGTCCGCGGGGCCAGTTTGGGCGTGCCGGTGGTCCCCCCCGTGTGATAGATGGACGCGATCTCGCCGCTCTCGATCGTTCGCCCCGAATCGAGTTTTTCCGAGTTATACCGGGGCAGAAGTTCATCCAGGCCGTAGACGCCCTCCTTCTCGTCGCTCGGGCCCATGACCCGGATGACGGCCTTGAGATCCGGCAAGCCCCGGCGGACGGCCATGGCCTTCTCCCAGATGTCGGATCCGGGCCATTCTCCGAGGGCGACCAGGACTTTCGTGCCTGCCGCCTTGCAGATGTGAAGGATCGTCGCAGGCTCCAGAAGCGGATTGATCGGGTTGACGATTCCGGCCGCCTCGCCTCCCCAGATCACGTAATGCGTATGGATCAAATTGGGAAGAAGATAGGTCACGACGTCCCTGGGGCCCACGCCCAGGTCGTGCAGCAGGTTCGCGGTCTGGGTCACCCGGGCCAGAAACTCCCGGTACGTCACCTGGACGGGCTTGTCGTACTGATCGCCTGAGAGAATGAGGCTAACAGCCGGGCCGTCCGGTTGAACGGACGCCCCCTGACGGATCATCTCGTAGGTGTTGGAGACTTTGAGTCTCTCCTCGAGGGGTGTCTTTTCGATCTCTTCGATGTCGGCCAATGTGGCGATCCTGTACTTTTCCACGATCGTTTCCTCCCGGCTTTTCGGAGAACAGCGCCTCTTTCCGAATCCGTTCGGTCAAACCTTCGGCCCCGTGGGTCAGGCCGGCTTCCTTCTTCCCGGCGCGCTCTTGTGCAGAACGAGCGTTCTATAGGCCCCCGCAACCCGGATGAACTTCTCGTGGGATCCGCCTTGGTCCGGATGGGTGTCCAGGGCGATCCTTCTATACAACCGGGCCAGATCCCGTCTGGAAAGACGCAAGAAGACCTCCTCCGAGAGTGAAAAGACGGCCAAGGCCTCCTCGAGGGAGACCTCGCGGATCCGGGCCTGGCGCGGCCGAAAGGTTCGATGGAAACGTATGAACTCCTCCACCAGGTCCCGGCTCCAGTCCGGTACTGGCCACGGGTTGTCGAAATACTGGATCACGTACCGCACGAGAACCGGGGGCAGGCCCCAGGCTCGATCCCAGCCGGGAAAGAGCACCGGGTCCTCCTGCATCCGGCAGACCTCCTCGAGGAAAAACTCGTCCGTCCGTTCGGGATCCATGGCCTCCGGGTATCGACGGGCCAGAGGCGTCCCGAACAGCCTCTGCAGATCGAAGATCCAGTAAACGTAGGCCTTGCGCTCTCCGGGCCGCAGGCCCGCCTCCATCCATTCGAGCATCTGCTCGATCTCGTCTCGCGATTTTTCCAGGAGACTGTTGTAAAGCCGCAGGGGCTTCCCGATCGCACTGCCCGACGCCGAAGCTCCCTGCCGGAGAAAGAGCAACCTTCTTTTGTCAAAAGGATGAAGCTCCTTCTGGAGAGCTTCCAGTTCTCGCGGGCTGTAGCGCCGGTGTGTCCGGCCACTCGATCTGGCCCGAAAGGGTTCAAGAACCCTCCGGACAGAAGGCGCCAGAAAAGGCCAAAAGAGATCTTCGAGTTCTTCGGGCGTATAGGAAACCTGGGCGGCCCGCAGAGCGTCCTCAATCTTTTCGTCGATGAAAAAAGCGTTCCCCCCGGGGTAGTGGATCCACCGCGAAGGATCGGCTCCAAGAGCCACGAGATTCCGGCTCTCCCATCGATTTCCCGAGCGGACCGATTCGCGGATGAAATACCGGACCTCTTTTCCACAGGTCTCTCTGGCCAGATACATGGAACCCCCTCTCCGGGGCCGTGGAGCTCCCTGTCCTTTCAAGATGCCCCATCGGGTTTCTGCTTGCAAGAAAGGCGCAAAAACCTGGGACGGAAGGTGTGGATCAGGCAGGGAAGCAGAGTCAGGGTGGCCAGTGAGGCCGTGAACATGGTCAAGCTGATGAAGGCTCCGAAGTAGATATCGGCAATGAAGGAAGAAAGGACGAGCACGAAAAATCCGAACCCCACAGCCATCGCGTTGTAAAGAATCGCCCTGCCGCCGGTGCGGGCCACCGCCCGGAGGCTCGCCCCGAGGTCTGCCGCTCCCGGCGCCTGGATCCTGGCGATGTTGAGGTAATGAATCGCGTAATCGATGCCGATCCCCAGGGCCACGCTGGCAATCAGGGCGGTGCCGATCTGCAGGGGGATGCCGGCCCAGCCCAGGATCCCGAAGTTGAGGACCGTGCAGAGCAGAAGAGGCAGCACGGCGAACAGCCCGCCGACAAAGGAGCGGAAGACCCACGACACGAGGAGGAAGACCACTGGAACAGAGGCTATGAGGCTCTCGACCTGGCCGCGGATCGTAAGGTCGTCCACGACCTTCCCGAGGACCATGGAGGCCGTCATGTGCATCGGAAGCTTGGTGACGTCGCGATTGTATCGCTCGATCTCCTCTATGATCCGAGCCGCGTGCCGGGTGCTGCCGGTTTTCAGCCTGACGGAAATGCAGGCGCGCCGGTACTGGGGATCCACAACATCCTCCAGGTCCGACTCGTTGCCGGACATGGAGTAGAGAAGAAGGTACTGAGCGACCATTTCCCGAGTGTCCGGGATCCGATAGGCTTCCGGGCTCTCTTCGTTCAGAACCTGGTTCATCCTCTTCAGATAATCCACGAGGCTCATGGTGCCGCCGACCTTTGGCCGTGCGGCTGCGAACGCCTGGAGGGATTCCATCCTCTTGAGAATGTCCGGGTCCTTGATCCCGTCCGGTTCCCCGGTGTCCACGATGATGTCGAGAAACGATGATCCGTCGAAGTACCGATTGATTTTCTCGTCCGACTGCCGGATGTAGGAAGATCGCTTGAAGTGCGTGATGTAATCGCTTTCTGGATAGATCCGGAACGCGCCGGCCAGGAAAAACACCGCGAGACCGATCGCTGCGGCATAGACGAGCCGCCGGTGGAGTAACACCCAAGCCGTGTAGTTGGCGAGGATCCTGTCCAGGCCGGGCAGGGCCGACCGGATCTCCCGGCTCGACGGGTCGCGGCGGATTCGGATTCTCTTGAGCCCCAGCCTCAAGAGAGCCGGGATCAGCGTGAGACTCGCGGTCAGGGCCACCCCGGTGCCGAAGGCTGAAAACAATCCGAAAGTCCGAATCGGCACGACCTGTGAGACCCCCAAGGAGGCGAACCCGCCGATCGTGGTAAGACCCGCCATGAGGACCGCGCTTCCGATTTTCGTGACCGCCTGAACCGCCGCGTCCTCGGGCTTCTGGCCGCGGGAGACGTGATACAGGAAGTGGAACAGCAAGTGAATGGTGTACGCAGTCCCGACTGCCATGAGGAGCACCGGGAGAGCCCCGGTCAGCGTGTTAAGAGGCACCCGGAGCACCGCCATCGCGCCCATGGTCCAGAGCACCGCCACCACCACGGTCAGCAGAGGCAGAAGCACCCCGACCCATCTCCGGAAGGAAAGCCAGAGGCAGAGGACGACCACGACAACGACGAGCGGGAAAAGTCGCTTCATGTCCTGCCGGATCGCATCCGATATGCTTACTTCAATCGCCGTCATTCCGGCGACGAAAATCTGGGGTGGCCCCTTCTCGAACGGTCGGACCCTGTCCGCCACGGCGTGAAAAACCCTTCTCCGCAACTCGGCGTCGCTGTTCCTTTGATAACGGACGAGGAGGGCTGTCGCTTTCCCGTCCCGGGACACGAGAGTTCCAGTCAGCAAGGGCCAGCGGCCAATCCGCTCCCGGAGCCGCGCGAACGCGTCTTCGTCCTGCGGAACTTCTTGGAGCAGGTCGGTCACCCGCATGCCCTCGGGGTCGCCTTCTATGTAAGGGAAAGAGAAAAGGCTCAGGACCTTCGTGACATCCGGAATCTCCCGAAGAGAAGCCGTCAAATCGCGAACCAGGGCGAGGGTGTCGGGCCGGTAGATGCCCCCGTCCCGCTCCTCCACCACGCCGATGATGACGATGTTCAGCAAACCGAAGATCTGCCGGATCTCGTCGAAGAACCGCACCTCGGGATGATCCCGGGGCACGAAAACATCCACGGAGGGATCGATCGTGAGCCTGGGAAACTGGACCGAGAGCAGAACGGTCACCACGAGATAGAATCCGACCACCGCCTTGGGATATCGCCATACCCAGCGCGCAAGCCTTTCCAACTGCAGCCTCCCTTTTTCTCACCAGGACCTCAAACCATCTGCATTGGGCATCGGATCCAGCAGCCCAGGAAAATGACGCTTCGCGCAAAATACCGGCTGCGCCTCAGGATTGCAAGAAGGATTCGACGGCACGCTTGAGCAGCGGTATCATGAAAATTCTGGAAATGGGCACTCTCTATCATGAGTCGGACATACCGCCTGGCACCGTTGCAGATTCTTCCCGCCACGGACGCGGCGATCCGGCTTCTCGTCTATTTGGCCCTTACAACCCCGGGACGAAGAGTTTCGGGCCGTGAAATCCGGCAGACCCAAAAAATTCCGCAGACCCTGCTTTCTCGAGCGACACGCCCTCTTGTACAGAAAGGATTTCTGATTGCGGCTCGGGGCGTATCCGGCGGGTTTGCTCTGGCCAAGCCTCCGGAATCCATCCACCTCCTCGAAATTGTCGAGGCCGTCCAGGGGCCCCTGCTGCTCAACAAGTGCCTCGCCGGCCCGGGCTCATGCGAGCGGGATCTTTACTGCCCTGTGCATCCCGTCTGGATGGAAATTCGGGAAAAAGCCGAGAGAGTCCTTTCCCTTTGGAGTCTTGCGGACCTGGCCCGGTCGGCCAGAGCCCGCAGGGCCCTGTGCGGCCTGGGAGACTGACCTGCGGGGTCGGCCTGCTTTTGGCAGGATTCTTTGCAAAAACTTAACCGATTCTTTACAATCCGCGCTGTTTCCTTTGGGCTTTGGGAAGACTCCGAGACTGAACCCCTGCGGCGGGCTTTGCTCTGTCCAGACCTCGGCTCGGCGCAGTCCAGGTGCAGAATCACGATCCTTTGAGAAGCCCAGGAGGCGCAGGCCTAGGCCGCCGCTGGCGCAGAAAGAACATCCCGTGAGCTTGCAGATCCTCGTGCTCGGGTTCGTGGCCGGCCTGTACATGGCCTGGAACATCGGGGCCAACGATGCGGCCAACGGCATGGCTCCGGCCGTGGGGTCCCGGGCCATCTCGCTGAGGCAGGCTCTGGTCATCGCTGGAATCCTGGATTTTGTGGGTGCAACCTTCATTGGGTCCCACGTGTGCGACACCATTCGGAAGGGGATCGTGGACCCTTCTTTCATGCAGGATCCCCACACGGTGAGTCTCGGACTTTTGGCGGCTCTGGTTTCGGCGAGCTTGTGGGTTTTTCTCTCCACCTGGAGACAACTGCCGGTCTCCACCACCCACTCGATCGTGGGCGCCATGATCGGTTTCGGTTTGATCTCTGGCGGGCTTTCGGCCATCCAGTGGGGGAAAGTTCTCAGCATTGCTCTTTCCTGGATCGTCTCTCCCCTGCTGGCCATCCTGCTTTCCATGTCCATGTTCCGATTTATCCGGAGCCTGATTTTTTCCAGGGAGGACATGTTCCAGGCGGCTCTTCTTTGGAGCCCTTTTTTCGCCGGGATCACCTTCTTCATCGTCTTCGCTTCCCTTTTCATGAAAACACCTCTGGGCTTCAAGTTGGGCATCTCGAGCGGCCTTGCTCTGCTCTGTGCCTTGGGGGCGGCCTTTGCGGGCGGAATGGCGGCCAGAGCCTGGGTCAGGAAAACCATCTCTTCGAGAGGCGAGTTCGGAGTGGAGGAGCTTTTCAGACGGCTCCAGATCTTCACCTCCTGTTACGTGGCCCTGGCCCATGGAGCCAACGACGTGGCCAATGCCATGGGGCCCCTGGCCGGGATCTACTTGATTTATGTCTCCAAGACGGTCAACCCCATGGTTCCGGTTCCGTTTTTTCTGCTGGCCCTGGGCGGCGCTGGAATCGCCTTGGGCGTTTCCATGTGGGGCTACCGCGTCATTGAAACCATGGGCGAGCGAATCACGACTCTCACGAACACCCGCGGGTTTTCCGTGGACTTCGGTACGGCCACGTGCGTTCTTCTTGCGTCGAAGCTCGGGCTCCCGGTATCGACCACGCACGCCGCTGTAGGATCGGTGATCGGGGTGGGGCTGGCCAGAGGGGTGGCGGCGGTAGACTTCCGGGTTGTGCTCCGGATCTGCCTGTACTGGGTGGTCACGCTGCCCGTTTCCGCCGTTTCCGCCATGCTGGTTTTCAAGCTGCTCAAGGCGGTCTACGGCTGAAGGAGAAAGGAGGTTAGCCTTCATGCGATTCCGTCTCTATCAGCTCTTTATGGAGTCCCCCTTCGAAGGGCTCTTGCTTCACGCCCAGAAGGTCCAGGAGGGAGGGCCTCTGTTCCGGCAAGCGATCTCCTGCTATCTCCGCGCGGACTGCGATACCTTCGAACAAATCCACATGGACATCACCCGGATCGAAGGCGAGGCGGACCGGATCAAGCAGAACATCCGCGGCCATCTGCCCAGGGGAATGCTCATGCCCGTGGACAAGTTCCAGTTTCTCTGGTGCTTAAGGGAACAGGACAATGTCTTGGACGCGGTGGAGGACGCCCTTCACTGGCTTTCCTATCGGACTACGGTCGTTCCAGAGGCGATCCAGGACGATCTCCTTCTCATGGTGGACAAAGCCGTGGAGGTGATGGACCAGATCCCTGTCGTCGTCCAGATGGGCATGAACTATTTCCAGACCCTGTCCAAGCGCGACCGGATCGCGGTCAAGGACGTCATTCACGGACTGCGTCACAAGAAGTTCGAGAGCGACCAGGTGGCCCGGAAGCTCATGAGCGACATCTTCGTGCAGACCGTGGCCGACCCCACGGCCACGTTCCACCTGATCCGGCTCATCGAGTACATAGGGAAAGTGCCCGGCCACGGGGAGAACGCGGGCGACATGATGCGGGCCATGATCGCCCGGTAGCAGGCTGCTGCAAAGACCCTCTGGAAGCGGAAAACCCTCACGCGGGAACGGAGCGACCCCACAACCGCCCGCCGGCTGCCTTCAAAGCCCGCCTACGTTCCCTTCGGCCCCTCGTCCTGCCACACCGGCAAGAGCACCGTGACGGTCGTCCCTTCATTCTCCCGGCTCGAGATCGAGAGATCCCCTTCGAGGAGGCGGACCAAGTGCTTGACGATCGCAAGCCCGAGGCCGCTGCCCCGGGGTTCGTCCTGCCCGCCTCTTTCGACCCGGTAAAACCGTTCGGTCACCCTGGAGACATCCCTGGCCGGGATCCCGGCTCCGGTGTCTGAAACCCCCAGGGCAACCAAGGGCCTGGACGGTTTGAGACCTTCCGGCTGCTTTGGGAGTCGGGCCCACAGCCGAACCTCGCCCCGGTCCGTGTATTTGACCGCGTTGTCCAGGAGGTTCAAGAGAATTTCCATGAGGCGGTCCGGGTCCGCATCCACGGGGGGAAGATCCTCCGGCACCGAGGCGATCAATTCGAGCCCCTTTTCCCGAGCGCGGGTTTGGAAGGTCCTCACGGCCTTTTCCACGATCTCGCGGACGTCAACAGGCTGCCGCTGGAGAGGGATTCGCCCCAGCTCGATGGAAGAGAGCCGCAGGAGCGTGTCCACCAATCGGACCAAGCGATCCGTATTCTCCCCAATCACAGAAAGATACCGCGCGGCCTGCTCGTGGTCTTTCATCCCCTCTTCCACAAGGGTCTCCACGAAACCTTTGATCAGGGTCAGGGGCGTTTTCAGCTCATGGCTGACGTGGGCGACAAAATCCGCGCGGATTTTCTCGACCCGTTTCTGCTCGCTAATGTCCCGCAGCACGACAAGGCATCCAGCCGGCAGGGAGGATCCGGGTTCTGAAAGCACCACCGCGCTCGCGAGGAACACCCTCCGGGGAGCACAGACGAGGGTGAGCTCAGAGGAGGTTTCTTTTTGGCCGCCCTCCCGGGCCGTTTTCACGAGTCTGTATAACTCATCGCTCCGGGCAATCTCCAGGAGTCTCTTGTCCCGGGATGCCTCTCGGTCGATTTGAAAGATCCCGGCGGCGGCGGCGTTCAGAAAAAGGACCCGGTCCTGTTCGTCCAGAAGGACAATCCCGTCCGGAAGAGCTTGCAGAATCAACCCTCGCCGCTTGCGCTCGACTGAAAGATCCTCGCTCCAACGGGCGATCTCCGTAGCGACCTCGTCCAGAGCCGCCTCCAGTTCTCCCAGCTCGTCCCCGGAAGCCACGTAGAGGCGCCGTGCCGGCCGGCCCTTCCGGATGTCGCGAACGAAATCCCTGAGCCGGACGATCCTGCGGCTTTGCATGCGGGAAAACAGGTAGACAAAAGGAATCGCCATGCCGAGCCCGGCCGCGCCCCAGACAAAAACCGTCCTTCGGATCGCGGCAAGTTCCTGCTCCACGCGCCGGACCGGTACCGCGAGGCGAATGATTAGGTCTTTTCCGTCTGCGGACGCCCGAAGAGCCCCGTACATCAGAGGTTCGCGCACCGTGTGACTGTACCGGACACGGGAGCCCCAGCCCTTTTCGAGGGCCTCCTGAATTTCCGGGCGATACAAATGATTCTCCAGGGAGACGGACGGCTCTTCGGAGTCCCCCAGAACGGTTCCCTCGGTCGACACGATCGTCAAACGGTACCCGGTCTCGTCGCGAACCCGCCGGCAGAACTCGTCCCATGTGGCCCCTTCGAGTCTCTCCTGCGCGTTCCCCGCGGTCATGAGGGTCGCCACCATGCGGGCCGACCGAGCCAGATCTTGCTCCAAGGACGCCAGCATATGGCTTCGCAGGTGCCGATTCGACAAGACCGAGGAGGCTCCCACGGCCAGAAAAAGCAAGGCTGCGTAGGAGAGGAGGAATTTGCTCCAGAGCCGATTCATGATTCCGATTCCGGTTGGAACTTGTACCCGGCGCCCCGGACGGTCAGGATCATTTCGGGATTCCTGGGATCTTTCTCGAGCAGGGCCCGAAGCCGCTGGATGTGCACGTCCACCGTGCGGGGCAGCACGTAGGTTTCCGTCCCCCAGACGGCATCGAGCAACTGGTCCCGGGTGAACACGATCTCCGGATGATGAACGAAATGCCGGAGGAGGCGAAATTCCGTGGGACTCAAGTTCACCGGCTTCCCCTCCACCCGCACCTCGTAGGTGGCGAAGTCCACGCGGATGCGCCTGTTTTCGAAGGTTCGAATCCGGGTCGGAGCCTCTCCTTCTTCCGTCCTCCGGAGAACCGCGCGGACCCTGGCGACGATTTCCCTCGGACTGAAAGGCTTCGTAATGTAATCGTCCGCACCCAGCTCAAAGCCCAAGAGCTTGTCGATCTCTTCCCCTCGGGCGGTGAGGATCAAAATCGGCAGGGAGGCCGTTCGGTCCCGCTTGCGAAGAATCTTGCACAGCTCAAGGCCCTGCATGCCGGGAAGCATGAGATCGAGCAGCACGGCGTCCGGCACCTCCCGTTGAATCGATGCCAGCGCCGTCTCCGCGTCCGGGACTCCGATCGGCTTGAATCCCTCCTTGCCCAAATGATGGCAGAGGAGTTCCCGGATGTCTCTGTCGTCCTCTACAACGAGGATGGTCTTCAAGGCTTTTGTCTCTCCGCTGAGGGTGATCCCCCTTCCCCCTCCGGGGAGCCCTGCCCGCCCGGCCTGTATTTGCCGAGCTTCTTGGCGTGTCGGATGTTTCTGCCTTCCACCATGTACACCACCATCTCGGCGATGTTGGTCGCGTGGTCGCCGAATCTCTCCAGGTATCGGCCCACGAGAATCAGGCGCGTCGCCACGCTGATGGTACGCGGGTTTTCGATCATGAAGCTTACAAGTTCCCGGAACACCTGCGCGTTGAGCTGATCGAGCAGATCGTCTGAATCGCACACTTCGAGCGCCAGGGCCACGTCCTCCCGGATGTACGCATCGAGGCTCTTCCTCAGCATCAGCTCGGCATGCTCGGCCATGCGGGGCAGATCGATCAGGGGCTTGAGCTGCGGTTCCTCGCACAGCTCCAGGGTTCTTTCGGCGATGTTCACGGCCAGGTCGCCCATTCGCTCCAGCTCGTGGGTCAGGCTGATCCCGGTCGTGACCACACGCAAGTCCTTGGCGACCGGCTGATGCAGCGCGATCAGGCGGATGCAGGTTTCCTCCACCTCGAGTTCGAACTCGTCCACCCGGCGGTCCTGCTCGATCACGCGCGCAGCCAGGGCCGTATCCCGCTCCCGCAGGGCCTGCACGGCCTCGTGGATGTGCTTTTCCACCATGGCGCCCAGCCGCAGGATCGCGTCCTGCAAAGCCGTAAGCTCCTGCTGGAAGTGGGTCGACCTTCTAGACGTCGGGTCCACGGGATTCCCCCTTTTCTGCGCCTGCGCGCGGGCCTCGGCTAGCCGAACTTGCCGGTAATGTAGTCCTCGGTTTCTTTTCGGGCCGGTCTCGTAAAAAGCTTTCGGGTCTCATCGTACTCGATGAGCTTTCCCATGAGAAAAAAGGCGGTCCGATCCGAAACCCGTGCGGCCTGCTGCATGTTGTGCGTGACGATGACAATCGTGTAGTCCCGGCGCAGCTCCACGATGAGCTCTTCGATTCGGGCCGTCGCCAGAGGATCCAGGGCCGAGGCCGGCTCGTCCATGAGCAGGATCTCGGGCCCGACGGCCAGGGCACGGGCGATGCACAGCCGCTGCTGCTGGCCTCCGCTCAGGCCGAGAGCCGATTCTCCCAGCCGATCCTTCACTTCTTCCCAGAGGGCCGCGGCCCTGAGGCTTTTTTCAACGATTTCCTGCAAGGTGTCGCGATCCCGGATCCCGTGAATCCGCGGGCCGTACGCCACATTGTCGAACACGGACTTCGGAAAGGGATTGGGCTTTTGAAAGACCATGCCGACCCGTCGTCGGAGAGAAACCACGTCGTAAGCTGGGTCGTAAATGTCTCGGCCGTCGATGAGCACCTCTCCGGTCATTCTGGCCCCCGGGATGAGATCGTTCATCCGGTTGAGCATCCGGAGGAACGTGGATTTTCCGCATCCCGAAGGCCCGATCAGAGCGGTTACGGCCTTTTCCGGCACGTCCAGGGAGATGTCGAAAAGGGCCTGTTTCTGCCCATAGTAGAAATCGACATTCCGGAAAGCAATCTTGCAGGATGTCCGGTCGACCATCGGTCAGTTCTCTTCCTTCGGGCATGTTTGCGAAGGACCGATGCGCGGCCCCGCTGCCTCTTCCCGTCCGTTTTGTGGCCTTGAGGCCTAGGACCGCATTCTTCTTCGGATCCGATAACGCAGCGCAATCGCCGCGAGATTCATGCCCAAAACAAGGGCTATCAACACAAGGGCGGTCCCGTATTGCAAGGGTCTTGTCTTCTCGATTTCTGTCCCCGCGGTGGCCAGCACATAGATATGATACGGAAGAGCCATGATTTCGTCGAAAGCCGATCGGGGCAGGTGCGGCGTGAAGAAAGCCGCTGCCGTGAACATGATCGGTGCGGTCTCGCCCGCTGCCCGGCCGATTCCGAGGATGAGGCCGGTCAGAATGCCCGGCAGGGCAGCAGGCAGGACAACCCTGTGAATCGTCTGCCACCGGGTGGCGCCCAGAGCGAGCGACGCCTCACGGTAGGTGGGAGGAACCGTGCGCAAGGCTTCCTCCGAAGCGCCGATCACCACAGGCAGAGAAAGGACACCCAGGGTGAGAGCCCCTGCCAGCAAACTCACGCCAAAGCCGAGCCACACGACAAAGAAGGCCAGGCCGAACAATCCGAACACCACCGAGGGCACTCCCGCAAGGTTGTTGATGGTCAACCGGATGAGCCGGACCAGCCGGCCAGGCCGGGCGTACTCGGAAAGATAGATCGCCGAGGCCACGCCGATCGGAAAGGCCACGATCATTGCGCCCAGACTCACGGCCACGGTGCCGACGATACAGGGAAGGATTCCTCCCCGGGTCATGGCATCGAGCGGCGGCTGGCTCAGGAACGTCCAGTTGATCGCCCGCCACCCTTTGGCAACCAGAAACCCGACCACGACCAGCAGGACCGCCCCGTTCAAGAACGCAGCAAGCCGGAAAAGAAGGAACAAAATATTCTGCTTGACATTGCGCCGGATCCACCTGCGCTTTTTCAGAGCCGCGGCTTCCCGGAGAACCCGGCCGAGGGCGCTCTGTCCGATGGCCGGCCCGGCTGCCGCCGCCTTTTCTGCCTCTGCGATGCTTTCCCGTTCCATTGCCATTCTCTAAAGCGTCGATACCCCCGCTTGGCGGTATTTATGACCGAGGGTATCCGCAAGAAGATTGAACCCCAAGGTAAAGACAAACAGGACGATCCCGATCGCAAAGAGCGCGTGGTAGTGGGGGCTCCGGAAAGGAGCTTCCGCCATTTCCGCCGCAATGCTGGCCGGCATGGGACGTACCGGCTGAAACGGGGAAGTGGGGACGAGAGCGGCTCCGCCCGCCACCATGAGCACCACCATGGTCTCGCCGATCGCCCGGGAGACGCCGAGGATGACGGCCGTGGTGATCCCGGAAAGGGACGCCGGCACAACGACCCGGGAAAGGGTCTGCCAGTGGGTGGCTCCCAGCGCCAGCGAGGCCTCCTTGAGTTCGCGGGGAACGCCGTACAGCGCATCTTCCGAAAGGCTGCAAATCGTGGGGATCGACATAAAAGCCAGCATGAGGGCGGCGTTCAAGAGGTTCAAGCCTGTCGGCAGATCGAAAACCGTCTGCAGGAAGGGAGCCACCACGACCATTCCGAAGAACCCGATCACCACGGAAGGCAACGCGGCGAGAAGTTCGACGATGGGCTTGAAAATCTCCCGCACCTTTTCCGAAGCGATCTCCGCCAGGTAGATGGCCGTCATGACGCCCAGAGGGATCGAAAGGACGGCCGAGCAAACGGTGACCCAAAAGGAAGCCAGAATGAGCGGCAGGGCGCCGAAATCCGCTGGCTCGGCCGTGGGGTACCAAAAGGTGCCGAAGAAAAAATGCCGCATAGACACGTGAGCGAAGATCGGGAGTCCTTCGTGAAAAAGGAAAAACACGATGAGAGAAAGAACCAATCCCGACATGAGGGCGACGGAAAAAAAGACGGCTTGGATGGCCCGCTCTTTGCGCAGCTTTTCTTTCACGGCTCTTCCTTCTCCGGCCGAAAAGGGGAACGTTCGCCGGCCGGGCGGCCCATCAATACAAGGGCACGAAACCCGCTTCCTTTACGAGCTTCTGGCCCTTCTGTGGATTCAGGATGTAATTCATTAAGTGCAGCAACGCTCCCTCGGGCCATCCCCGGGTGAACATGTAGAGAGGCCGGCTGATGGGATACGTCCCGTCGAGCGTGGTGGTCTCATTGCCCGGAATGCCTCCCACGCTCAGGGCCTTCACGGTCGCGTCCACGTAGCCGATCCCCACGTACCCGATGGCGTACTTGTTCTTGGAGACGGCCTGGACGATTGCCCCGCTCGAGGCCTGGAGCAGCGCGCCCGGAAACACGCGCTCTTTCTTCATGACCTTTTCTTCCCACACCTCGTAAGTGCCCGACGAGGTGTCGCGGGAAACCACCACGATCTGAAGATCCGGGCCGCCGAGAGTCTTCCAGTTCGTGATCTGTCCTTGGTAAATCGCCTTGAGCTGGTCAAGAGTCACATCCCCAATCGGGTTGCTGGGGTGAACCACCGGCACGATGCAATCATACGCCACGGCAAAGGGAACCGGGTAGACCCCCTTCTCCAGGGCAAGCTTCACTTCGGAATCCTTAAGGAATCTGGAGCTCATGCCGATTTGGGTCATGCCGTCTATGAGGGCCTTGATCCCGTTGCCCGAGCCGCCGCCGGAAACCGAAATTTTAACCTGAGGGTTTTCTTTCATATAGGCTTCAGCGACCTTTTGCGCGATCGGCAGTACCGTGGTCGAGCCGTTGATCGTGATCGACTCTTCCGCCCCAGGGGCGACGTCGGCGATCAAAGAAATGAAAAAACCGACGGCGAGAATGAATGCAAGAACTTTTCCTTTCATGGTGAATTCCTCCTTGAGAAAGTGGGGTGGTCAGAAGCTGATCTGCACCGCGACCTGGATCCTGTGATCGTCGTCCAGGTCCGCCTTGGCGACCGGAACCTTGCCAAGGCCGCCGTTGTTTTCCTCGAACCAGATGTGCTCGTAGACCAGCAGAGCCAGACAGGACGGATAGAAGGTCCAGCTCAGCCCTCCCATGGCCAGGTCATAGGCGTCCTCGCCCGAAGTAAGGCGGTCCTTGATATCCGGGTCGAAGTGGTCGTATCGGCCGAACAGGCTGAACTGCCTCTCCAGAAGCGGCAGCCTGGTATTCAGGAAAAGCGAATACCCCTCGGCTTGGAGGGCCCTGCCCGCTCCGTCAACGAGCGCTCCCTTCTGGTTTCCGCGGGTGCGCGCATACTGGCCGGTGAACGTGACCCATTCGTTCTGGTAGCTCAACATGCCGAGGTTGACATTGAAGTCCGGGTAGTCGCCTCCGGTTCGGGTGTTCCCTTCGCCGAAGAGCCCGAAGTAGCTTACCTGGAGCCCGGGAACCCAGTCCGGAAGAGGCCGCAGGGTGATTCGGACCTCCGGCACCTTATTCTCATTTGACTCCTTGGCATGGTATCCGCACCCGTTGTAGACGCCGATGTGCCAGCTCCCGTAGCGGCCCGCATAATACTTGCTCACGCTTCCCTGGTATTCCTTGTCGAGCTGCCCGCCCAAGTATCCTTGGAGGCTTACGCCGAGATCGGCGGAATTGAATGTTGCGGCCCTTTCGATGAACATGGTTCCCTGCACCCGGTACGGGTTGACGTGCTCCTCAAAGTCGAGCCAGGGGATGTGTCCCATGCCGATTTCCGCCTTCATGTCCGTGAGAAAGCCTACGTCCGGCGGCTGGACTTCCGCGTAGAGATATTTCAACCGTAGTTTGAAGTCGCCCGTGTCGTCTTGGGTGATGTCCGGCGTGACCCGGAAGGAAAGCCAGGAGGTTAGCTTCTTTTTCACATTGATGTATCCTCGGGTCAGGAGGAAGCGGTTGTATCCGTGGCCGTCCTTTTCTCGGCCTCCGCTGTAATCGATGTAGCTCAAGGTCCCGATGGAAAGGCCCTCGAGAGCTTTTGGGACAACCTCTTTCTTCAAAGCCTCTCGAAGGCCTGCCTTTTCTTCTTCCTGGCCTTTTCGCAGGATCTCGACCTCTTCGTCGGACAGGATGTTTTTCTCCCGCAGCTTGTCCAAAAGGTCCCCGGCCGACTCTGCCGGATCCCCTTCCTCTGCCCCCAAGGGAGATGCCCAACCAAAAGCGAGCATCCCCAAGACGATTGCGGCCAGGAGGACGCCGGAGAGGCCCCCCCTTCTGAAGGTCTGGCTGTTTTTTCCTGCTCCCATCCCTCTTCATCCTTTTCTGGCTTGGACGGCCGACCGAAACCCCTTTGGACTCCCATTCCCGTTGGGTTTCTACAGCCCGCCCGTGGTTGATCTTACAACGAGAGTAACAAGGAAATGTTACAGCCCGGTTAAAAGGCCTTAACGGTTTCGTGAAGATTCCGTTCTGGGAAAGGCTCTTGAGAACCCGATCGGATTTGCTATCCTGTTTCGCCAGAGATCCCCCTAAAGGCAGACCAAGCGAGACCGAAAGTCCGAGATGAAATCCATCCTGATCGCCTCGGGACGGCGCGAAGAGGTCGAGACCATCCGCAAGTGTTTTGCGGGTCAATACAAGGCGGACGCGGTCGAGGACCGCGACTCTTGCCTAGAGAGATTCCGCCGGAAGCGGTATGAGTTCGTTTTCATCGACCTGGAGATTCTAAGGGGCCCCAAGAGCGGGAACGACCACACCGACTATCGAGCCCTCTTGCAGCCCTTCTGGCAGGCCTATCCCACGGCCGAGATCGTGGTCCTTGCCTCGCAGGAAAGGATCCGGGAGGCCGTGAACGCCGTGAAGGCAGGGGCGGGCAACTATCTCACCTATCCGATCAATCCGGATGAGGTCAAGTACGTAACGGAAAGCCTCTTCGAGTCCCTGCGGATGCAGTCCGAGCTGGACTATCTGCGGGACCGCTTCTGGCAATCGGACGCCCTCGAGGCCATCCGGACCAACAGCCCCCTCATGAACCGCGTGTTCAACAAGGTCCGCTCCGTGGCGCCCACCAAGAGCACGGTTCTCATCACGGGAGAGACCGGAACCGGCAAAGGGGTGCTGGCCAAGCTCATCCACCGCCACAGCCACCGTGCCGAGAGCCAGTTCATCAGCGTGCACTGCGGATCCATTCCCGACACCCTTCTGGAGAGCGAACTGTTCGGCCACGAGAAGGGCGCCTTCACCGGGGCAGTGCGCCGAAAGCTGGGGAAATTCGAAATTGCCCAAGGGGGGACCATCTTTCTCGACGAGATCGGCACGATCACCCCCTCCATGCAGATCAAGCTCCTCCAAGTCCTTCAGGAGCGAACCTTCCAGCGTGTCGGCGGCGAGGAAATCATCGAGGCGGACGTGAGGATTATCGCGGCGACCAACGTGGACCTCAAGCGGATGTGCGAGGAGGGCACATTCCGAACGGATCTGTACTACCGGCTCAATGTGTTTCCCATCGACCTGCCCCCCCTGCGGGAACGCATGGAAGATCTGCCCCTTCTCGTCGACAGTTTTCTCAAGCGGCTGAACAAGCTCCATGGCAAAGACATCGTCGACGTGCATCCGCGGGTTCTGGAGGCGTTCGAGAAATACTCCTGGCCTGGGAACATTCGAGAGCTCGAGAACCTCGTCGAGAGAGCCTACATCCTGGAAAACAGCCCGGTCCTCATGCCGGAGAGTTTCCCTCGCGAACTGTTCACGGCAGAGGCATCGAGGTCCCCCATTCCTCTGGACACGTCTCTTACGCTCGCCGAGATGAGAAGGCGGGCCGTCGAAACCGTGGAGCGCCAATACCTGGAAGCCCTTCTCACCCTCCATCGAGGCCGGGTGAACCGAACAGCCGAATCCGCCGGCGTGACTCCTCGCCAGCTCCACAAACTCATGTCCAGACACGGCATCCGGAAGGAGGCCTTTCGGTGAGCTCCTCGTGCGCTTTCATTCTTATATAGGAATCAAAAGTTCCGATTCGTGAAAAACAGGAACTCTTAGTTCCTATTATGTCTCAGCCGTTCTCCCCGTGGGTCTCAGACCGTATTTCCGCGGAAAGAGCCGCATTATTCCTCGCCAAAACCGGAACAAAGAGTTCCGATCCTGTCCGGTCTGCCTGAATAACCATTTGAGTTTAAATAAATTCTCTTTTGGCGCAAATCTTGCTTTAGGCATAACGAACCCTTGGGCTCGCCGGACCGTCCCGGCTTGAGGGAGCCCCTCATGGGGAGACGGAAAAAATCCGATCCTATCGTAAGGGTGCGCGGCATTATAACGGCCTCTGAATGGGATGAAGAAAACAACGTCACTTCCGTCACCCTCTCCATGGCCGACGAAATGGAGTACCTGATCCAGCAGGACAACAAGGGACGGCAGTTGTTGCGGTTTCTGCAAAAGGAAGTCGAGGTGACCGGGTTTATCGAGGAAGATCCATTCGGCAAGAAAAAAATAAGAATATTATCATATGACATAAAACAGGATCTCTAGATCTTCTCGCTTTAGGACCTCTTTCTCCTTGTGCGGAGGGATCCAAAACATGCCTAGCGCATCCTGGCTGAGTGAAGAAATCGAACCTCCGGGTAGGCAGACCGGCCCTGCCGGTCTGACCCAATCCGCCCCCCCAAGTCCGTCTCCGTGCGCCAGCTCCGCAGCTTTCCCTCCCTCCCCCTTTTCGCCCTTCGAAGTTCTCCATGTCCTGCCTCGATTCAAAGTAAGCGGCCGATCCAAGGCGTTCCGGATCCGCTTCTTTCCTTCTGCCACGGCCGCCGAGTGGAACGACTGGCGCTGGCAGATCGCAAATCGGATCTGCAGGCCTGAGGGGCTCGAAAAGATTCTGCGCCTGTCGGAGAAGGAGCGGGCCGCCCTTTATGGACCCGCGGCTTCCATGCCTCTGGCCGTTACGCCTTACTACGCTTCCCTGCTGGACCGGGACGATCCCTCGCATCCGCTCAGGCGCTCGGTGATCCCCGTTCCCGAGGAGTACGTCCGCTCGCCCGGCGAAGCCGAAGACCCCCTCGGCGAGGACCACGACAGCCCGGTGCCCGGCATCGTACACCGATACCCGGACAGGGTCCTGTTCCTGGTGACGGGGTTCTGCTCCACGAATTGCCGGTACTGCACCCGGTCTCGTATCGTCGGCGACAAAGGCGGACATGTTTTCAACCGCCCTCAGTGGGAAGCGGCGATAAAGTACATCGAACAGACTCCCACGGTTCGAGACGTTCTCCTGTCGGGGGGAGACCCCCTCACCCTTCCGGACGAGGCCATCGAGTGGCTTCTCCACCAGCTCAGGCGCATTCCGCACCTGGAAATCGTCCGGATCGGCACCAAGGCCCCGGTTGTGCTGCCTCAGCGCATCACGCCCGCTCTTTGCCGCATGCTCAAGCGCTACCATCCCCTCTGGATGAGCATCCATTTCACCCATCCTGAGGAACTCACCCCCGAGGTGTCGCAGGCCTGCGAGCGCCTGGCAGACGCCGGGATCCCTCTCGGAAGCCAGACCGTTCTCCTGGCCGGCATCAACGATGAAATCGAAACCATGAAGCGTCTTGTTCAAGGCCTTCTCAAAATCCGCGTCCGGCCCTACTATCTTTACCAATGCGACCCCATTCTCGGTTCCTCTCACTTCCGGACGCCCGTGGAGAAGGGGCTGGAAATCATCCGCGGTCTCCGCGGCCACACCACGGGGTATGCGGTGCCCGTCTACGTAATCGACGCCCCCGGCGGAGGTGGCAAAATCCCCCTCCTGCCCGAATACGCGGCCGGGAGAGACGGTGACGATCTGCTGCTCCGAAACTACGAAGGCCGGCTTTTCCGGTACCCGGATCCTCCGGCGCAGGGACGACCGGCAACCCCGGACCGCGCGGCTTCGTAGCTCTGGAGCCTCGGAGGGCGAAGGGGAAACAGGAAAGCGGCCCCCATGCGGATCGGCATCACCTTCGATCTTCGGGAACAGTATCTGGAGCAAGGATTCGGAGAGGAGGAAACGGCCGAATTCGACCGGCCGGACACCATCGAGGCCATCGAGCGGACCCTCCAGGATCTCGGCCACGAAACCGACCGGATCGGAAACCTCCCGGCCCTGGCCTCTCGCCTGGTGAACGGGCAGCGGTGGGATCTTGTCTTCAATATCGCAGAAGGAATGAACGGCTTCGGCAGAGAAGCCCAGGTGCCCTGTCTCCTGGACGCTTACGGCATCCCGTACACGTTTTCCGACCCTCTCGTTCTGTCTTTGACCCTCCACAAAGGAATGGCCAAGCACGTGGTCCGCGACCTGGGCATCCCCACGGCGGATTTCGCAGTCGTGGCAAGCGAAGAGGATTTGCGCAGAATCGCCCTTCCTTTTCCCCTGTTCGCGAAGCCCGTGGCAGAGGGAACGGGGAAGGGCATCTCTGCCGCGTCGAGGGTCCGCGACGCCGCAGAACTCGAAACGGTCTGCCGGGACCTGCTTGCCCGTTTCAGACAGCCTGTCCTTGTGGAAACCTACCTTCCGGGACGGGAACTCACGGTCGGCATCGTCGGCTGCGGGAAGGAGGCGCAGTGCTTGGGCGTTCTCGAAGTGTTTCTCAAGGAAGGAGCCGAGCAGAACGCCTACTCCTACGTGAACAAGGAGGAGTGCGAAGAACGGGTCGAGTATCGCCTGGCCAAGGACCCGCTGGCGGTCCGGGCGGCCGATATCGCACTGGCCGCCTACCGCGGCCTCGGATGCAGGGATGCTGCCCGTGTGGATCTTCGCGCCAACGCAGCCGGGGTCCCCAACTTTCTCGAGGTGAACCCTCTTCCTGGCCTCCACCCGCACCATTCGGATTTGCCCATCCTCTGTACCCTGGCGGGAATCTCGTACAAAGACCTCTTGAGCCGAATCGTGCGGTCCGCTTGCGCGCGGCAGAACCTCGGGAGTCCCTCCTCCGAGGGTGCCGTTGCGAGACGGAGGGCTTCCGAGTGATCAGCTCCCGAAGGCTGTTCCCAAGCCCGAGGATGCGTCCATGATTGTGGTCTTGCATGGGACGGTTCCGCCGGATGCGCCCAAAGACGAGCAGGACACCCTCGTCGAGGCCCGCGAGGTGTCGGAGGCCCTTGGCCGACTCGGTTACGAGCCTTACCCGCTTTCGTGCTCTTTGGATTTGCGCCACCTCGCCGATTCCCTTGCAAAGCTCCGTCCTGAGGCGGTCTTCAATCTCGTCGAGTCTTTGGAAGGCAAAGGGCAGCTCATCCACCTGGCGCCCTCGGTTCTGGACCACATGGGGCTTTCCTACACCGGCTCATCCGCCGAGGCGCTGTTCCTCACTTCTAACAAGCTCGTCGCAAAGACCCTCTTGGAGAAGGCCGGGGTCCCCACCCCCCCATGGATGACCCCAGAGGTCCTCCAGAAGGGACCTCTGCCTTTCGGTCCCCCCTATATCGTGAAATCGGTCTGGGAACACGCGTCCGTCGGGCTGGACGAGGACTCCGTGATATGGGACGAAAGGGCTCTCCTCCAGGAACTCTCGCGCAAGAAAGCCCGCTATGGGGGCAAGTGGTTTGTCGAGGCCTACATCGAAGGACGCGAGTTCAATCTGAGCCTGCTCGAGTCAGAGAACGGGCCCCTGATCCTTCCGCCTGCCGAAATCCTGTTCGAGGGATACGGGCCGGGAAAAATCCGTGTCGTCGGCTACCGTGCAAAATGGGAGGAAGACTCCTTCGAATACAACCACACGCCCAGAACCTTTTCCTTTCCAGACCGAGACAAGCCTCTGCTCCGGCGTCTTAGCGATCTCGCGGCCTTGTGTTGGGCTCTTTTCGATCTGCGGGGCTATGCCCGAGTCGATTTCAGGGTCGACGCCGCCGGCAATCCCTGGGTTCTCGAAGTGAACGCGAATCCCTGTCTGACCCTGGGGGGCGGATTCGCTTCTGCGGCCGAACAAGGAGGATTCTCTTACGATCGCCTCATCGAACAAATTTTGAAAAGCTGCCTGCCCCCATAATGGCGCGGTCCGGTCCCTTCTTTCGAGAGGATTCCCGTCTTTTCCTTGCCTCGGAGACGGTGTGCCATGGAGATTCAGTACCGTGAAGAGGTCTTTCCGTCGGATGTCGCGACTGTACGTGCCCTAACGTCCGCGACCGGCTTTTTCAGCCAAGAGGAAATCTCCGTCGCCGTCGAGCTGGTCGAGGAGAGGCTGGCCAAAGGCCTTCGGAGCGGCTACCATTTCTTTTTTGCCGAGCACGGCGGGAAGGTCTTGGGATACACTTGTTTCGGCCCGATTCCGTGTACTCTTTCAAGCTTCGACATCTACTGGATCGCCGTCCTGCCGGCTATGCAATCCAAGGGCGTCGGCCGGGAGCTGCTCAAAAGAACAGAACAAAAAATCAAGGACCTGGGGGGCACGCGGATTTACGTGGAAACCTCTGCCCGGGCCCAGTATCAGCCCACGCTGAGGTTCTATCAGCGACAGGGCTACAGTCAGGAGGCACTCCTCAAGGACTTTTACGGGCCGGGCGACCACAAAGCCGTCTACCTCAAGATCCTTGCGACCGAGGGCACGGCCCCCGCCTCCTGAATCCGCGCGCGACCGGCGGCGGTTGCTCTCGCCGCCTCTCCTGCGGTAAGGTCTTTCCGGAGAGAACTCGATTCCCCTGCGCGCGAAACGGAGTCGCCATGAAAGGATACGTACAGGTATACACGGGCAACGGCAAGGGAAAGACCACGGCAGCCTTGGGCCTCGCCCTGAGAGCAGCGGGGGCTGGCCTGCGCGTCTATATCGCCCAGTTCGTCAAGGGCATGCCCTACAGCGAGCACAAGGCGCTGGAACGGTTTCAGGATCTGATCACGGTGCGGCTGTTCGGCAGATGCTGTTTCATCGAGCGAGAGCCGCAGCCCGAGGACATCGAAGCCGCCCGGAAGGGCCTCGAAGAGGTCTTGGCCATCGTCGCCTCAGGCCAGTACGATGTCGTGATCCTGGACGAGGCGAACATTGCCACCCATTTCCGCCTGTTCTCGGCCGATGACCTGCTTCGCGTGGTGGACGCCCGGCCGGACCATGTGGAGCTTGTGGTGACCGGAAGATACGCCCATCCCGCGCTCTTGGAACGGGCCGATCTCATCACGGAGATGCTCGAGGCCCGGCATTACTACACGAAGGGCGTGGCCGCCCGTCCCGGGATCGAATCCTGACGCAGTTCCCTTACTCGGGCTCCCCTGGCAAAACCGGCCCGCCGCTGTGCCGGAGCGCAAAATCCAGAAGAGGTTCGAAGACCTCGTTCTCCCGGTGGGACGGCCTGTCCACAGCCGCCACGTTGATGTCGAGGTGGTTGTAGCCCGGGCACATGATGGCGGTGAACTCGTTCGTGGCGATGCTGTCCCTGTATTCATCCCAGCCCGAGATCTCGGGCACGTCCCCGTGGGGGGCCCCGAAAGCGATCACGGGAACGTCCACCCGGGAATTGTGGAAGAACGTGAGCCCCACAGCGGCGTTGAAGGGAGCTGCGGCCGCACCCATGTCCAGGCGGAGCCGGGAGGAAAAATACCACTCCGTGAAGTTCGACGGTCCCCGGTAGAGAATCCGGGCGAAGTCCTGGATGTCGGAAACCTCTTCCTCCATGGTCGTGTACGTGTAGACCCCGTTTTGATCCTTGTACTCGGGACGATCGGCGTTCCCCACCTCGTCGAAATTGACCCAGGAATAGACAGGACCGGTTCCCGGAGCCCAGTAAGGGCCCACATCCCACGGGATGAAGAGGTAGTCCTGGTCGATTCCGCCCAGGCCGAGCTGGTCGGCCATCCGGCCCGGGAACTCCTTGGTCACGACCGGACCGCCCCGGAGGAACCCGACGCTCACCTGGAGCATTTTGACCGGCATGAATTTGTCGTCCATAAAGGCCCCGAGCAGAGCCTCGTTCGTGTATCGGAAGGCCGTAATGGGCGGAAACCCCGTGGCAAAGTGCAGGACATCCCGCGAATGGAGCATCTTGACGAGCAGGGACAGATCGGCGGACAAGGGGATGTCCCTGAGAAGGGTCGACTCCTCGTCCGGCCGGGCAGCGGCATACATGCCCATAATCTCCAGGAGCGCCATGGCGTCTGGAGTCACGCCGGTGAAGAAATCGAAGCGGGGCGCCGTGCCGGCCCTGATTTCGGCCACGCGCTGCCTGTAGGCGCTTTCCTCGATATTGTTGAACCGCATGAGGTCGTCGTAAAAGACCGGCCCATCGAGCAACACGAGGCCTGCGCAGTTCCGGAAGCCCGCGTCGTCCAGAGTCTCAGGATCTCCGTCGAAATCCCATCCTGCGAAAAGGCCTGTCAAAGGCGTTCCGAGGGAATGCCCACCGACGAAGACCGCCCGTCTCCGATCCTCCGGATCTGGGATCATGGTAGTGAGAATGGTGTAAACATCCTCCATGATGAGCCGGAGCCCGAACTCGGAAAGGAACGGGACGTCCCTCTCTTGGAGGAACCCCTGAAACCTCTGCCCACCCACCGGGGCGCCGAGGAAGTAATACCCCACGGCCACATCAGGGTCCGGCAGCTCGCCGGCTTCTTCGGCAGCATTCATGCCCGTCAGATCCTCCAGGCAATTGGGCCTCCGGTCCACAGCCCAGACCTCCACAGACCCCCTTCCCGACGCCTCGGCCATGGAGACGAGCATCCGGCCCATGTACTCGAATTCGTTGGCGCCTCCCATGTATCCGGGCATGAGAAGGAAGACGGCGTCCACCGGCTTCGGCACGCCGCTGTCCGTCTCGGGCCGGTAGCGAACAAACCGAATGAAGTCGCACTCCGGAGGCGGAACGCCGTTGTCGCGGGGCGCGGGCGAGTAGATCGACTCCTCCTCCACGACAACCCGCTGCGGAACCGGCTCCCTTGGAGCCGGAGGAACCGGATCCCCGGGGATCGGACCGCCGGGGTTGTAGCAGGCGGGCAGCACAAACACGAACAGACAAAGGGAAAACACGCAAACCGACGGACGGCTGGCTAAGAATCTTTTCATTTCAATGCCCTCCTCCTATGACCGGGAGCGGCCACCGACTCTTTTCTTTCAACTCACGCTAATCCACGCCACTCCTAGAATAATCTTTCTTCCTTCAAAAGAGAAGAAATTCTTATTAGAGGTCGAGGGGAGCTCCCATCTTGCCGGAAACGGAATCTCAGGCTCCCGTTGATCGGCCAGAACCGGCTGGAGATCCCCCGTGGATTGTTCTGCAACGCCTGGGCGCCGCCCCCATTTGTCCTGAGCCCTGTTCTCGCCCACAGTGGCCGTTGCGCCTTACCCCGGCTCCTCACAAAACGCGCTGGTGCAGCTTTCTGCCCATGTCTACGGATCCGGAACGCTGCGCCTCGACGCACCTGGCATCAGATTTGCTGTGAGCTCACTCAAGCGACGCAAGCAAGCCGGCACCCTCAAAGGGTTAATCGTCCCGGCAGAGGGCCTTCGTGGCTCTCTAAAACCTTGCATAATCCCGATTGCGCTCACAAAACCCTATGAGGTATACTCCAATCCCCGGAGGCCTCGATCTCCAGGAAAGCACCCCAGACCGGCGACCCGGGCCAGCGCGGACAGGGCAAAATATGCCGCAAACCCATACATTTTTCGTACCTACTGGGCCAAAAGGTGTAAGAACCACGATGATCCACACCCATGTTCTGACCCGGAGCGGCAAGGGCGTCAAGAGCCCGGTCGCCGATTTGTAACGGATGAAAGAAAGTGTCTTATATAGAAACAATGTATCCATCAAGCGCTCGCGACCAAGAGAGGCTGTCCCATTGTTAATACAGGGTTTCGCACCCAGGGCTGCAGTGTCTTATGCCGAAACCTAGCAACGCAAGCGTGTTATCAAGAAACCATACAATCCTTGTTAGGCGCAGCGCGTTACTGGCGTAGAGAATTGTTATGGAGTATGGAGGTAGACAGCAATGAGAACCTTTTCGGCAGTTGTTGAAAAGTGTCCTGACACGGGTCTGTACGTTGGGTATGTACCAGGTTTTCCTGGAGCGCACACTCAAGCCGCCACTCTTGATGAACTACAAAGAAATCTTCGCGAGGTGATTGCAATGCTGCTTGAAGACGGAGAGCCAGCCCTTGAAACCGAGTTCATCGGTACACAAACGGTGGTGATTCCCTAATCATGGGCAAGTATCCTGTTCTCAAGCCGCGCGAGGTCATAGCGATCTTGGAGATGAAGGAAGTCGGATGAAGATTCAAACTGACCCACACACTTTAGAAAAAGCAGGAGTCGCAAGTATTCGAAAATGGGAGGTCCGATCATGAGGGGCGTTCGTTACCTTATCGACGAAAATGGACAGAAAACGGCTGTTCTCATTGATCTCAAGAAACACGGAGAAGTCTGGGAGGATTTTTATGACCGTGCCGTAGCTGAGGCTCGCAAAAAAGAACCCCGAGAATCCATTGCTGCCGTGAGGAAGCGAATCGCGAAGGGTAGTGGGCGGTCGAACTAATGGATGAGTATTCGATCGTTTTTGCACGTTCAGCAAGAAAAGAACTTGAGGGTCTTCCACGGCTGATCAAGACACGCATACTCAACCGTATCGAACGATTGTCCACGAACCCTCGCCCTGCGAATGTTCCGAAGTTGGTCGGCTCGGAATATCTCTGGCGTCTTCGCATTGGCGACTATCGTGTAGTTTACGGAGTATACGACGAACAGAAAATCGTGGACATCATTCACATCCGACACCGCAGGGACGTGTACAGATGAGAGGCATGTCTAAGCCTCGCCTCGACGTGACCGCGTAACATCTTTAGCGCTATCATGAATAGAGCGGTGGGGCGCGGCAGGTCACGCGCACCGTTAGACGCGGAGTGGGAGGATGTGCGAGCTCCTCGGGTTAGCATTCAATGAGCCTGTAACCGTGGGCATCTCGTTCCGGGCCTTTCGGCATCGCGGTGCCGCCAACCCGCATGGCTGGGGCCTGGCGTGGTTCCACGATGGTCAGCCCGAGATCCGAAAGGAGCCGGCCCCAGCCCATAAGAGCGACAATCTCAGCACCCTCCTGGACAAGCGCATCTCAAGCAACATCTTCATCGGTCACGTGCGCTACGCCACCCGCGGAGCCCGAACGGTGGAGAACACGCATCCATTCCGCCACGACCTTCACGGTCGTCCCGTTGTGTTTGCTCACAACGGCACGCTTCGCGACTTGCCCGAACCCGCTCACTTCAGAGCCCGTGGCCAAACGGACTCGGAGCAGGCCCTTTGCCTTCTCTTGTCGTGGATGCAGGAGGAGAAGGTTGCCTTCTCGGACTTCCCGCAAATCGAACAATGGCTTCGCCGGCTGAACCGGCACGGCGAGATGAACTTGCTCTTTTCGAACGGCTCGGAGCTGTTCGCTTATCGCGATATCACGGGATACAAGGGGCTTTGCCTCACATATCGTGAGGCGCCGTTCGGAGTGATCAGGCTCCAGGACGAAGACTGGACTGTCGATCTTTCAGAGGTGAAAAAGCCGTCTGAGCGCGGTTTTATCATCGCTACCAGTCCCCTGACCCACGAACACTGGACGGATCTGAGACCTGGCGGCCTACTCGTTATCCGGGCGGGAAGGGCGGTGTACGGTAATCCTTGCGTCTAACAGGCCCTCGGCCTGAATGATCCGCCGACTGGCCCAAAAGAAACCCGGCCATCGCCTTCGTCTTCTCGGAAAGCCTGGCCAGGAATACCGGCGGCCTATCAGTTCGCCAGACGCCTGACCGGAGGGGCGGTCGCATCCGCCGGTTCGGCCCTGCCCTCCTGCTCGTATTTTTCCAGAATCGCCAGATACGCAGGATCATCAAGGCCGAGCCGGACGAGTGTACTCCTTAGAGGAACGCCGTTTCGATCGTATCCCTTTTCCTCGTAGACCGCGTCGCAGAGCTTCTCGTATTGGGCCAGCCGGTGTTCCTGCAGGAGACGGAGCTTTTCCTCGTCCGACAGGTCCGCCGCGGCGTCCCCGGCGATCTCCCGGAGCAACCGCTCGTAGTGGGCCTTGCGGGAGAGGAACTCCTCCAGGTAAACGGGCGCCATGGCGCGAAGCGGAATTCGGTCGTGTTCTCTGGTGCCGCACCCCTGTCGGAGATTGAAGAGCTTGTGAAGGGTGTAGACCCTTTCAGAGTCGGTCAGAAGATCTTCCAGGCTCTTTTCCTGCCCGAGGGTCGCGCGCACGAGATCCAGGTAGTACTCCACAGTGGGAAGGTTCTTGGCGGGCTCAGGCGTGTTCTTGGCTTCCGGGTGGCGCACATCTATCCAGGGCAGCTTGCAAAGGCCGGCCATATTGAACCAAGTCCGGAACAGGGGGAACCACTTCAGGGCCCGGGCCTTCAGGTCAAAGGTGGGCATTTCGTTGCGGATCTGATCCAAGGCAATGAGCCAGGCCTCGTCATGTTGGGCGCCCTTCAGGGCGAACCCGTATCCGCCCTGCTGGGCAAGGGACTCCTTGGTCACGTAGAGGGAAAACTCCAGCCCCTTGCATTCCATCCCGAACCGAGACAGCTCGGCGACAATCTGCTCCCGGGGCCTGCGCGTGCGGGCCGAACAGCGCTCGGCGATCCAGCCTTTCATGTGCCGCACGCCCCGGCCTGAGTGGGCCGCGAAGGAATCCTTGCCCTCGGCGATTCGGTGCAGGAGGGACGAAGCTGCCTCGATACCGCCCCAGCGCAGCTCGAGCCCGCCCGTGTCCTCCGCGGTCAGAAAGCCCCTCTCGTAAGCCTCGATGAGAAACGCCATGAGAACGCCTGTGCTGATCGTGTCCAGTCCGTATTCGTCGCAATACCAGGAATAATCCATCATGAAGGAGGGATCGAAGATCCCCAGGTTGGTGACCGCGGCCGCGGTTTCGTATTCCGGGCCGTCTACCGCGACCTCCCGGCCCTTCAAGGGACCTGTGGTCAGCACGTGCCGGTCGCACCCCTTCGTGCAGGCCAGGTTGCATCCGGGGAAGCACCCGTCCGGCATGCCCTGCTGAAAGAAGCGCTTTTCGAAAACGTCCCCGCTAACCTTCTCCGCCTCTTCGGACCTGCCGTACTGATAGTTCCGCACCGGCAGGATGTCCGAGGCATTCATCATCTCGATCAGGGAAGTTGTCCCCTGCGCGTACATCCGCATCGCCTTGGGGTCAACCTCGTGGATCACGGCCCGGAGCCGGTTGCCCGCCGCCCGCAGCCGTGTCGCGTCCGCGGGCCGGTTGGCAAGCCCCTTCGAAGCGTTGTTGCGCACCACGATGCCCCAGAGCCCCTTGGCGCGCATGACCGTGCCCATCCCTCCCCTGCCCGCCTGCTTGGCCCTGCAACGGCCGCGCTTGACGTCGTAATAGAGACTGTTCAGGCAGCCGAAAAGCGTTGTCGCCGCGGCCTTGCCCGTGGTGAGCATCGCCACGTTCCGAATCTCCCCGCTGCCTTTCCACGCCTCAAACCACTTCTCCGCTTCGGTAAAGGAAAGATCTTCTCGAGGCGCATCCAGGAGCGATACCCGCCCCGCGTCGCCGTCGATGAGCAACATCAGGGACGACGGGGCCTTGCCGGAAATACACAGGGCGTCGAACCCGGACAGTTTGACCAGAGGAAAGAAGTGCCCACCCACGTTCGAATCACAGAAGGTGCCGGTCAGGGGAGAAATCGCACCGGCGATGAATTTTCCGCTGCCGGGCCAGGCGGTCTCGCCGCAAAAGGGCCCTCCGGCCAGGACCAGAAGATTCTCGGGACTGTCGTAACGGGTGCCGGCGTTTGTGGCGTCAAAGACGTACTTGAGGCAGTATCCCCGGCCTCCGACAAATTTCTCCCGCACGGCGGGAGGCACTTCCTCCACCCGGAGGCTTTGCTGGCCGAGATCGACCCACAGGATATGGTTCGTATATCCTCTCTCGGGGGGTGAGGGGGTATAGGCGAGCTCGAAGCGACACTTGCTGTCCATGTTCAACTCCGATCCCGGGATTCAGGGGGAACAAAAGCCTTGGCGCTTGAAATTCGAAAGCACGTTAGTATAATGGCTTTCCCGATACAATTCAAATATCCGCAGGGACTTCCATGACCGTAACGTTTCTCGGCGCAATCGGAAAAATCACAGGCGTCAGAACCCAGACCGCCAGCGCATCGAATGTTCGGGAACTCCTGGAGGAGCTGCTGAAGCGGCACGGACAGGAATGGCGCGAACAGGTCTTCGACGGAACAGACCTCGCCCACGGGGTAACCGTGGTGGTCAACGGCTTAAACGTGGGAACGGTCCAGGGCCTCTCCACTCCCCTGCAACCGGGCGACCAGATCGTGCTTCTGCCTCCCTTCGAAGGAGGTTGACCTCACCGGCCGCAAGGGCAGGCATGGCCGCGCCTGCCGAATCCGTTGGCTCGCCCCTTCAGAAAAAGACTTCGACAAACACGCGGGATCCCTCGAAGCGCTCGTCCACGATCCGGGTCATGTCCCGGACCATGTCCCGGTTCCCGCAAAGATAGAAATCGAAGGGCCCGCCTGAGAGAACCTTTTCCGCGTACTCGGTAACCCTGCCGGGAAAAGCCCCCCGGGGCAGCCCCGGCGCCGCGGCCGCGCTGGAAAGGCAGGGCACGTACAGAGCCGAGCGCGATTCGAAGACTTCGCGGTAATAGACTTCCTCGGCAAATCTTACGCCGTGCAGGAGGGTGAAACCCCAAAGGCCGGACCTCGCCATGGAGACGAACGGCGCGATTCCTGTCCCGGTGGCCACGAAGCAGGCGGGCCACGAGGAACGCCTATAGACGAAATATCCGCAAGGCCCAGAGAAGGCGATTTCCGAGCCTTCCGGACAGGAGGCCAACCAGGGGGTGAAACGGCCTCCCTGAACAACCCGCACGCACAGAAGCAGAAAGGGATCTCCCGGCGCCGAAGCCAGAGAATACTCCCTTGCCTCGTGGTCTCGAAACAGCCGGATTCTCTGCCCAGGAACAAACGTGAAGCCCGAAGGCCGGTCGAGCTCGATCTCCAGGGTCCCGGCGCACAGCCAGCGGCGCCTGAGAATTCGGGACCGGTAAGCGGGAGATTCCGCTGCGCGGGCCGAGGAGGAATCAACCTCCCCAGGGAATGTCGTCCTGTCCATGGAGGCGGTTGCACTTCCTGGCGAGGAGAAAAAGATAATCCGAGAGCCTGTTCAGATAGACAATGAGCATCCGGAACGCCTCTGAAGCGGTCCCGGGCGCCTGCCCGTCCCGCAGGCTCACCACGTGCCGCTCCGCCCTTCGGCACACGGTCCTCGCAATGTGGGCCCATGCGGCTGAAGCGTGGCCGCCCGGAAGGATGAATCCTTTTAAAGGCGGCAGCTCCTCTTCCATTCGGTCCATGGCCCGCTCCAGCCAGGCGGCGTGTTCCTCTTGCAGTTCGGGCAGGGCCGGGCCGTCCGTCTCGTCTCCTGCGAAAGCCAGCCGGGCTCCCACCCGGAACAGGTCGGCCTGAATGCGCCGAACTTCGCTCACGAGCCCGGGCTGATCCGGCTCCAGCGCCGCCGCAAGAGCCCCGAGAACCGAATTGAGCTCATCCACCGCTCCGTAGGCTTCCACGCGGCGGTCCGCCTTGCTCACCCGCTCGCCGCTAAACAGACTGGTCTTCCCACGGTCTCCGGTGCCTGTGTAGATCTTCATTCCATTCACCTAACGCCCGCGGTCGGGCCAGACCCAGCGCCGCCGGGGAATCAGAAACGATACAACTCGTCCTCGCAGCAGACGAGTCCTGCCTGGGCCACGATCTCCCGGGCGGCCGGGGCGTCTTCCACCTCAAGGATCAAGACGGCCTTTCGAGCGGACTCCACAATGAACCCGCAGGCGTCCTTCACGTTGAGGCCCCGGGCGGCCAACAGGCTGAGAACCGCATGGAGTCCGCCGGGCTTATCCTCGAGCGCTACGGCCAGCACCTCTTGAAGACTCACCGAAAACCGCTTTTCCTTTAGGGCCTCGTAGGCCTCCCGGGGCCGGTCAACGATCAGCTTCACGAGCCCGAAGCTTCCGGCGCTCGCGATCGTCACGGCCCGGATATTAATGGCCGAGGCCGCGAGGGCTTCGGTCACGTGGGCGAGCCTGCCGGGCTTGTTCTCCAGGAAGACCACAACTTGTTGCGGCATGTTCAGTCCCCCTGCGCTGGCCGGTTGTCCACCACCCTGACCGCCTTGCCTTCGGTGGCCGGGAGGCTTCCGGGCTCCACAAGTTCCACCTCCGGGGTCACAAGAATCTCCTCCCGCAGGGCATGGGCGATCCTGCGCGTGAGATCTTTGAGTCTGTCCAGGCCCAGGGCAAGAAGAGCCTCGGACGCTTCGATTTTCACGGTCATTCGATCGGACGCCCCTTGCCTGTCCAGGTGAATGACATAGTTGTTTCCGACCTCCGCAAACCCCATGAGAACCTGCTCGACCTGGATGGGATAGATGTTCACCCCTTTGACGATGAACATGTCGTCGCTTCGGCCCTGGATCCGGGACAGGCGCCGGTGCGTGCGGCCGCAGGGGCATGGGCCTGGCAGAACCCTGGCCAGGTCCCGGGTCCGATAACGGATGAGCGGCATGGCCTCGCGGCAAAGAGTCGTAAGGACGATCTCTCCCACTTCGCCTTCCGGAACGGGCTCAAGGGTCTTCGGATCCACAATCTCCAGAATGTAGCTGTCCTCCCACAGGTGGAGGCCGGTCTTGTGGGGGCAGTCGAAGGCCACGCCCGGGCCGTTCATCTCCGAAAGGCCGTACGAATTGGGGGCGAAAACTCCGTAAGCGTCCTCGATCCGCCTCCGGATCTCCTCTGAGTGGGGCTCGGCGCCCACGACAGCGATCCGCAGCCGGGTGTCCTTGCGCGGATCGAGCCCCATCTCCCGAAAGGTCTCGAGCAGCTTCAGGGCATAGCTCGGGATGATGTGGACCGCGGTGGTGCCGAACTGGCGCATGAGGGTGATCTGCCGTCGGCTGTTGCCCACCCCGGAAGGGACAACCATGGCGCCGAGTTTTTCGGCGCCGTAGTGCAGGCCCAGCCCTCCGGTGAAGAGACCGTAGCTCATGCAGTTCTGGAACACGTCCGAGCGCCTGAGGCCGGCCATGTACAGGCACCGGGCCACCAGGTTCGACCATTGATCCAGATCCCGCCGCGTATGGTAGACCGCCGTGGGCGTCCCTGTCGTGCCCGAGGACGCGTGCACCCGCACGACTTCCTCTCTGGGCACGGCAAGAAAGCCGTCCGGGAAGCCGTTCCGCAGATCCTGTTTGGTCGTAAAGGGAAACCGCCTGAGATCCTCGAGCCCATGAACCGACTCCGGAGAGAGCCCTTCCTTCGCCAACCGGTCGCGATAAAAGGGCGCCTTCTGCGCCTGCGCAATGGTTTCAACGAGCCTTTTGAGCTGGAGAGCTTCCAGCTCCGGGCGGGGAAGAACTTCGATTTCCTTGTCCCAGTACATGCAGCGGTCACCTCCGGATCGTTCATTCTATTGGAAAGGCAGGAAAGATCCAAGCTGGCCAGGGCGGCCGCTTCTGGTTTTTCTTGTCAGGCTCGCCTCTTCTTTGATAGTTTGCTGTCAGGCCGTCGGCGGACTCTCCTCCCTTCTCAAAACAGGAGGCTTTTGCCATGGCAAAAGGCGTCGCCCGATACCCCAGGCTCTTTTCCCCTCTCGACGTCGCAGGCCTTCGCCTGCCCAATCGGCTGGTTATGGCTCCTCTTTACACCGGATACGGCCGCTTCGACGGTCACGCGAGCAGTCTCACCTTCGAGCACTATCGCGAGATGGGAGCCTCGGGGCTCGCCCTGGTTGTGGTGGAAAGTTGCGCCGTGGATCCTTCTGGAGTTGGCACGCCGAGGATGCTCAGGGCCTACGACGACTCATTCCTGGAAGACCTTGCGAGGATCGCCCGGGAAATCCACGCGGGAGGCGCCCTGGCGTGCTGTCAGATTAACCACACGGGACGCTTCGCCTTCGTTGAAGAGCCGCTGGCTCCCTCTCCGGTCCCGGTCTTCGGCAGAACCCCGAGAGAGATCTCCCTCTCGGAAATTCCGGCGCTTGTCGAGGCCTATGCCGGGGCGGCAGCCCGGGTGAAGCGAGCCGGGTTCGACATGGTCGAGCTGCACGGCGGCACCGGCTATCTGCTCACTTCTTTTGTGTCGCCCAGGACGAATCTCAGGACCGACGCGTACGGAGGCTCCTTGGAGGGGAGAATGCGGTTCCCCCTGGAGGTGGTCGCTGCCGTGCGGGAGGCGGTCGGTGCCGGATTTCCGGTGGGCTATCGTTTCGAGGCCGACGAATGGCTACCGGACGGCTTCAGGATGGACGAGGCCCGGCCCTTTGCGAGGGCTCTCGAAAAGGCGGGCGTGGCCTATCTTTCGGTTATGGCCGGCACGTACGAGTCCTTCTTCCTGCCAGAAGTCATGGAGCGATCGGCCAGGGACGGGTACATGGCGGATCTGGCTGCCGAGATCCGAAAAGAAGTCACGATCCCGGTCATCGCGGCCGGAAGGATTTCGACCCCGGAGCTTGCCGAAAAGATCCTCGATACCGGCCAGGCAGACCTCGTGGGCCTGGCCCGCGTGATCCTGGCCGACCCGGACTGGGTCCAGAAGGCCCTCACAGGCCGAGAGGACGACATCGAACACTGCCGGGCCGACTGCGACGCCTGCATGAGCCAGGTCATGGGAGGCCAGAGCGTGGCCTGCGCAGCCTGGCCCGTGGAGAAGATCCAGTACGTGAAATCGATGAGCCAGGAGTGAGAGCCCCGAGGTCCTCTCCTACTGTCGTTGGCCCTCAAGCTGCACTGTAACGTCGCAGGGCATTTTCGGCTTCTCAATATTACCGCAAGTTCCCACAAGGTCCTCGAGAGTCAATACGAACGTGGCATTCGCCTCGGTTTCAGAGAGGGGACAGAGGGAACCCTTGGCCGTCCCCTCAGCGAAACAGGTCCCAGAAAGAAGAATTGGCGGGACTTCATTTGGCAGAGAAATTTTTATCTTCCCCCCCTCAAGCTCGAACCGGACTGTCACAGCGCCGATGCCCGGGAGTCTTGCCTCGACGTCCACCGGCCCAGCCTGCAGGTCCGCATAACTCGGCAGATCGAACTCGTAAGGTCCTTCGCCGATGAGATCTGCCACCGCCCCGCCCGCGCACTTGTCATCCACCTTCGCGACCGTGAACGAGTACGTCCCGGCCGTGAGGGCTTCGACAACGCATCGGACGCCGTTTTCGTCCCCGTTGTCGCCGCCGCAAGAGGCGGCCAGGATCGCCAGGCCGCAAATCCAGATCGAGATCGTGAAACGCTTCTTTGTCCGTTCCGGCATTGCTCTCTCCTTCTTGTTTGAGGGGCCTGCCCGCCATTAGGGCTAGGGCAGGAACTTGTCAGGTCGCTTGAGTTTTTCCGGCAGATACACTTCGAGCACATGGTTCAGGCCGTGGGCCGCGAAGGCCTGCTGCTCGGCCCTGACCCCCATTTCAAGGATTTTTTGAAACGCCTTCTGCCAGGCCGGATGGCTCTTGATGAAGGGGTCGTTCTTCAACGCGTCCTTGGCGCGCTTGATGTCCACTTCCTTCAGCGGATGCGTCGGAAGATCGTAGTCCTCGATGTCCTGGGGCGTCACGCCGAGAAACGTCGCCTTGGGCACGCAGAAGAACTCGTTGATATGGGCCGCGTTGCCCGAGCCCACCTTCAGAGTTCGGTAGATATTGCTGTATCCGTAAGGGTCGCCGTCCACAAAGGCGTAAACCGGAATCCGGCACGCCTCTCCCAACCGCCGGATGAACCTCCTGCAAGCCCGGGTCGGCACGCCGCCCATAGAGACCAGGATGCAATTGTGGGTGTCCCAGAAACGGTGCTTCACCAGCCGCTGGAACATGCCCGCGGTCTCGATCGCGAGAATGAACTTGGCCCGGGTCTCGAACTCGAGATCTTCGACCGAGATCGGGATGGAATAGGCGCCGGAACCGAACTTCGTGCAATCGATCTTGAGGGTCTTGCCCGTGGCCGGATCGCGATCCTTGATGATGAGTCTGCCGGCGACATCGCCGCCCTTCTCCTCGGGCACGAACCCGAGCTGCTCGCGGTTCACGAGAAACAGGGCCTCGATGTCGTCCATGATGGTGTCGGACTCGTCCTGCTCGAGAAATCTGGCGTCCCCCCAGTTTTTGGAGATGTAGTACATTTCCCGCTTGGTCGCGATCTCCCGCGTGTCGAGCAGTCCCTTGCTGGCCGCGATCATCTTCAGGGTCTGGGCAAAGGTCTTCACCGTGGCGACCGTCAGGGTCCGGGCCTTACGGCGCTTGCCGAGAGCGAAGTACCCTTTGGCCGGATCGTACCGAACGTTCTGCAAAGACCGAACCGGCACGAGCAAGGAGGGCTTCTTGCGGCGGCTGATGTCCGATGCGATTTGCCCCGCTTCTTGTTGGATTTTCTTGGCCAGGCCGCTCACGACCGGCTCCTTTCGAGCATGTGTTTCAGATTCTCCTCGATCGACGCCCTTCTCTGGGGCGGCAGCGCGAGGATCTCCTGGAGAGCTTCTCCGATGTGGGGGATGTATTTCTCGATGTAGGACCGCTTCCGCTCGGCCTCTGCCTCCCTTCTGCGGCGCTGCACGAACCGGCCCATCTGGCGGCCGCATTCCTGCAGGGCGAGACGGATCTCCCGAACGATCTCCTCGTAGTCCGCGATCGCCTCCTTGCTTTCGGAGGTGAACGGCACCCAAACCGACGCCACGTGAACCAGGACGGCAGCCGGGCCGATAGGCAAGGATCCCTTTGGCTGGGCGAGCCCGTAGGCCTTCCAGTCGATCCGCAGCACGGCTTCGGTAATGGCGCAGGCCGACTGCTGAAACAAGAGGGGCACCCGATTGGCGAACCGGTAGAGTGTAATCGGCTCCTCTGCGGGGAGTTCTCCGCCGTAAGCCAACCCCACCTCCACCAGAAAGGGATTGCCTCTGTAAACGACCGGGGCCCGGGTCCTGGCCGAATAGAAGTCCGCGCGGATCTGGCCCTGGAGGCTTCTCAGAATCACTTCCTCTCCGATGGGTGAAAGACAATTCGTCGGAGGCGCCAGGATCCGGGTCGCGCCGATGGCCTTGAACAGGCGCTCCACCTCCTCCAATGTGAGCATGTGCGCCTTGGCCTCGGTTTTCAAGCCCGCCCGGGTGCAGATCTCTTCTGCCGTGCGCCGGCTCACCCGGGAAAACGCCGTAGAGAGAAACGTCGAGAGCCTTTGTCCCTTCGCCGACTTGAGCATGCCCTGCAGAGCGCCCAGTTCCACGCCGTACGGGTGGGGACGGATCTCTTTCGGGTCCGGAGGCAGACTCTCCACCTGCCGCTCGAACCGCACGGGCTCTCCTTTCGGGGGCACATACGTGATTTCGACATGAGGATTTGCCAGGGCGGTCTGCTGAAGGTAGGCATCCACCGAATGCCGCCCCTTTTGGTACCTCCCCTCCAGTTCGATCTCCACCCGGGTGCCGCACCTGCCGCCTTTCCAGTCGACCTCTGCCTCCTTCAGCACGATCGGCTGATTTCTCTCGGTGTCGAGCTGAATCTCGTAGGAATGGGCGGGCCGGCCCGGCCGGCTGCAAGAGATGATCGCCACGGGCTTTCCGGTCGTGAGCTGGCCGTACATGCCGGCAGCCGAGATCCCGATGCCCTGCTGGCCCCTGCTCTGCTTCAACGTATGGAACTTGGACCCGTACAGGAGCTTGCCGAAAATCTTCGGGATCTGGTGCCGCACGATCCCCGGTCCGTTGTCCTCCACGATCACCCGAAATCGATTCTCGTCTATCTGCCGGACCTCGACCAGGATTTCCGGCAGCACATGGGCTTCCTGGCAGGCGTCGAGGGAATTGTCGACGGCCTCCTTGACCGTGGCCAGCAGGGCTCGACTGGGATTGTCGAAACCGAGAAGATGGCGATTCTTGGTGAAGAACTCGGAGACGGAGATTTCCCGCTGCTTTAGGGCCAGCTCCTGCGCCGTGACTGCTGGCCTCGCCGCCGGCGCCGTGCGCCCCTCCGGCCCGGCGGGGGCCGTCTGCCCGCTTGGGCCGGCCCCTGCGCCGGATGAGCCAGGGCCAGACCGCTGCTGGCCGCAGGATTCTTGACCCTCGGGTTCCACCTGGCTGGAGAGCGTTGTCGGAGCCTTTTTCTCTTTCATCACGGGCAACTCAAGCGCGTCCTCGTGCAACGGATGTCGTTCGGATTTCTATATCTGAAAGGGTCTTTCCTTTTCAAGGCGCCTGCCGCCGACCGGCAAAAGGCCGCGGCCGCCAAATCGCCACACCCATCTCCGGGCGGGTTGACAATTCCCTTGTCTCGGGTATAGGAAGCCATTCGAACTTTCGAACTTGCCTTTGCCCGGCAATCGAAACAAGGATCCCCCGTGTCCCTGCTCAAGACCGCTTTCGACGCCTCACCCCTGTTCGCGGGTCTTTCAGACTCGGATCGAAGGGACCTCCTGGACATCGCCTTCGAAAAACGCCTGCCCAGGAACGCAGCCCTTTTCCAGGAAGGGGATTCGGCCAACGGTTTCTATCTCGTCCTGTCGGGAAAGGTGAAAGTCTTCAAGATTTCGCCGGACGGCAAGGAACACATCCTGCACATCTTCGGCACGGGTGAGCCGGTCGGAGAGGTGCCGGTCTTCAGCGGAAGCAATTTCCCGGCGTCTGCCTCTACGCTCGAGGAGAGCAGGCTCCTGTACTTTCCAAGGGTTCGTTTTCTCGACCTGGCTTCCAGAAAGCCCCAGATCCTGCTCAACATGCTCGCAACCCTCTCCCGTCGCCTCCGTGCGTTCACCCAGAAGATCGAAGGGCTTTCCTTGAAAGAGGTGGCGGGGCGCCTGGCCAGCCTGCTTTTGGACCTTCCTGAGGAATCACAGAACCCCGGGGTGGTGCGCCTGCCCATCACGAAAGGACAGGTGGCCAGCCAGATCGGCACCACCCCCGAGACCCTTTCCCGAACCTTTCGCAAGCTCGCCCGCCAGGGCCTCCTGCGCGTGGAGCGCAATCGCATCCACATCCGGGACCGCGAGGCCCTGCAAAACCTCGCTCTGGGCATGACGCGCATTGAGGACTGAACCGCAGCCGGAGCGCGTCTGTTCAGCCGGACAGGACCTCGTCGATCCTTTGCGCCACATGCTTCGCGATCTCGGGCGAGGCCGTCAGTCCCGGAGAGTCGATTCCCAACAGATGAATCACCTGGGGGACGTTCGGGTCCGGCTCGATCCTGAAATCCCGGAAACCCTCTTCCCCTGGCGCCCGGAGGCAGGGCCGGATGCCGCAATGGGCGAGCCTGAAGTCCTTCGCCTCGACGACCGGAAAAAATTCCTTTACGGGACGAAAAAACTTAAGAAAATCCTGGGAGCTCGTGTCCAGGTCTCCGTCCGGAGAAAGCACATCGGGAGGCCTGTAATCCTCCTTGCTTTGCACGTACCGGGCGTCCGGCCCCACGAGGACCGTGCCGTCCCAGAGCCTCGTCAGGTGGATCCCCAACCCCAAGGAGCCGGGGCACGGATACACGGCCCTCCCCACAAGGAACGAAACCCTGTCGGTCAGTGAGAAATAATCCCCTCGGACCGGATAGATCCGATAGGCGTTACCAAGCCAGTTCGCCACTTCGTCTGCGTGCAGGCCTGCGGCGTTGACCACGGATCGAGCCAGAACGCAGCCCCGGTTCCGGGTCGCCACCTCGACAAACTCTCCTTTGCGGTCCAGCCCGACCACGGGCGTGCGCTTGAGAACCGCGACGGCCCGGTCATACAGAAGGGCCTCCATGACCCGGAACCATTGAGCTACGTCGAACACAGCGGTCGAGGGAACGAAAAGCGCTGCGACGCCCCGGATGTGAGGCTCTTTCGCGGTCATCTCCTTTGCTTCCAGGATCTCGGTTCCCTCGACCCCATTGCGCTGAGCCTGGCGCCAGAGGGCCTCCAAGACAGGAATTTCGGCCGGCATGCGAGCGAACACGAGCTTTCCGGTGCGCTGCCAGGCAATCCGGTAGCGCTTGCAGAATTCCGCAAGCGCACGATTCCCCGCCACGCAGAAACGGGCCTTGAGCGAATCCTCGGGATAGTAAATGCCGGCGTGCAGGACGTAGCTGTTGCGGGTGCTCGTGCCGTCTCCGAGGTATGGGCCGCGCTCCAGCAGAAAGACGGAGCGATCCGGGTGCCGGCCCGCAACCTCGAAGGCGATTGAGCACCCCACAATGCCGCCGCCAATGACAACGACGTCCGCGACATCTTCCACGGCGAGCGCCCTCCCCAGAAGCCCCCGAGGCCGGTGCGGACTCGTTGCCCCCAAGCCGAGCCTGGCCGCTGAAACTCAGGCCTCAGGCGCTCCCAAGCCGTCCTTCTTCGGCTTTGGCGCGGCTTCGAGGCGTCCGCCCATCCGGCGCAAAGGTCGCCGCACAGACCTCAAAGCTTGGAGAAAGGAAAGGTCCCGGTTTCGGCCGGGTGCGGAAACCGGGACCCCTTGGCGGCGGGCATGCAGGCTGTAAAGGCGGCCTTCCCCTGTGTTGGGCCCAGCCTGCCCCAAGCCTTCTTCTGGACAGGCCCTAGATCTTGGCCTGAAGGAAGATCGCAATGATGAAGGTGTAAAGCACCAGGGACTCGATCAGCGCCAGGCCGATGATCATCGGGACGAACATCTTGTCCGCGGCGCCCGGGTTCCGGGCGATTCCTTCCAGAGCCGCCGCCGCGGTTCTGCCCTGGCCGAGGCCGCCGCCAAAAGCAGCCAGACCCAGCCCGAGGCCGGCGCCGATGGCGAGACCGAATTTCTTCAAGTAGTCGCCGGCGCTGCCTCCGGCCGCCGCCTCTTCCTCGGCCGCCGCGATCATGGGCAGAGCGAGGCTCATGAACACCACGAGAGCTGCCACGCGCAGGAGTGCCTTGTTCCTCTTCATTCCCTTGGCTCCTTTCTGTCCTGTTTGTTCCCGCCAAACGCTGCCACAACCCATTTGAATCATCCTCCTGCGGCCCCTTCGATTCCGGAGACCGCAAGATGCTTCCGGCCGTACGCCCGGTTCAATGCTCGTGGGAGACCGCAAGCGCGATGTACACCGTCGCAAGAACGGCAAAGACGAATGCCTGGATCAGGGAGACCACGATCCCGAGAATCATGAAAATGACCGGCACCACCAAAGGCACGAGACCCGAGAAGATTCCAAGGACCATGTGGTCGCCAAACATGTTCCCGAAAAGCCGGATCGAGAGCGACATGGGTCGGAAAAGGTGGCTCAAGAGCTCGATCAGAAACATAAGGGGTGCCAGCCAGAGGATCGGGCCGGCGAACTGCTTGAGGTACCCGACACCGTGCTCCCTGAATCCCTGGTAGTTGTAGTAGACGAATACGATGATCGCCATGGAAAGGTTCGTGCTCAGGCTGTCCGTGGCCGGCACGAAGCCCGGAATGACCCCGAGGATGTTGCAAAAGAAGATGTAAAGAAAGAGCCCGCCGATCAAGGGCATGTAGCGCTCACCGTGGTGTCCGATGATGCTTCTGAGTTGCCCCTGAAGCGCCTGGACCACGATTTCGCAGACGTTGCGCATCGAGAACGACGCCTCCGGGACCAAGGGATCCTTGGCCTTGCGCAGGCTCACCCGGATCCTCCAGGACACGAGCACCAAGATCAGGAGCGCCAGAAGGGAGTGAAACACATGGATCGGTATCCATTTGGAAAACGGCGTCACCGAATACCAGGTGAAAGCGTGTTCCATGACGCGGCCCCTTTCGAAGCTCCCGCGACTACACCAGCAGGAGGCCGTGCAAGAAGATCGACACCACCAGACAAAGGGTTCCGACGAAAAACGGAAGTACCGGCAACTTGAGAACGATCAGGCAGCCCCAGACCGCTCCGAGAAAAAGAAAAAAGAGCAAGAAGATCCCGGCCAGGAAAACGCCGCGCTCCATCCCCTCCCTTTCCCAAGCTCTCCTTACGAACCTCCAAAGAAGATGGAAGTTCGCCACCATGAGCGCGCCGCCAGCTAGAATGCTCGCCACGGCACCCGCGTCCCGGCTGAAAACGAATCCCCCTGCAGCCGCAGGAACCAGCAACAAACAAGCATCCCGCTCGATGCGGTTGAGCTTTCGGATGGCCCCTTGAAGCTCCATCGCTACGGCGAGCCTGGCCCTTCCAGCCTTTTTTTCAACAAATTCCACAGCTTGATGAAATTCACGATCCCCCCCACGAGGCCCAGGAACAGCCCCGCGAGCGTAAGGATCGGCGATGTCTTGAATACCCCGTCTAGGAGGTATCCGGCCACCGTGCCAGCCGCAACCGCAAGGCCCATTTCAATGGCCAGGGCCCCATACACGGCCAGCCGCTTCCAGTCCGACGGTCTGTTTTCGATGATTCCACACCCCGCAGGGCGGTCTCACGAAACCCGATGTAGACCCTCTCACCTTGCTCGGGAAAGAGAGGCGATTCTAGAAGATGCCTCGCCAAAAGTCAACAAAACGCGCGCCTTCTTCCAGGGCCACGTCAATCTTGGGGGTAAGGGGGTGAAATTTTGCGTTTCTGCATTTTTCTCTGGACTTTTCCCTCCCCTTGTCCTATTGTGGCCCCATGCTCGATCCTTGCCTTACCGAGGAACAGCAG
>Ga0315298_1000378_pt1 | contig 86832 bp, 79 predicted proteins | sample WHS_1_MG_FD_203077 | JGI IMG/M metagenome (GOLD analysis project Ga0315298, IMG submission 203077) | Extremophilic microbial mat communities from Washburn Hot Springs, YNP, Wyoming, USA - WHS_1_MG | ecosystem: Environmental > Aquatic > Thermal springs > Hot (42-90C) | place: USA: Wyoming...
GGCGCGGATGTTGCTGGCCACCGGGGTGCCGTCATAGAGGATGTTGATACCGGTCTCGTTGGCACCGAAGCTCTGGCCGGTGACGCTCACCGTGTCGCCGACGGCACCTGAGGTCGGGCCGATAGCGATGCGTGCAGTGATGGTGAAGCTGACCCCTGCAACCTGAGAAGCGCTGGTAATGCTGCCATAGGCGGTTACGGAGTGCACGCCGCCGCCCATCATCGGAATGACGAAGGTGGCGGTCCATCTTCCCTTCGGACTTGCAGTGAGTCCCTGGCCTACGGCGATGTTACCGAACATCACGGTTATCCCTGTCTCCCCGGCGGCGAAACCGGTGCCGGTGACGGTGACCTGAGTACCGGCCGAACCGGTGGCCGGGGTCATCGTCACCTGGGGACTTACCGTAAATGCCACGGGAGTCACACCGCTGGCGGCGGTTGTTGAGCCGAAAGCGCCGACACTGCGTGTGCCGCCCGGACTGTCGGGGAGGGCAAAGGTGCTTTGCCAGCTGCCGTTGGCATCTGTGGCGATACCTGTCTTAACGCTCTCGCCGTCAATTGTTACGGTGACGGTCTCGCTGGCGGCGAAGCCGGTGCCGGTAACGGTGATGCTGGTGCCGACACGGCCGCCAATCGGACTGATGGTTATAACCGGGGTGACGGTAAAGGTGGTCGAGGCCGTCACATTGGTAACAGTATCTTTCAAGGTAACGGTATGTACGCCACTGGTAGTGGTCGGTACGGTGATAGTGCTGGATACACTGTTACTTCCAGATGCGGCGGCGCCTTTTTGGATGACTATGCCGTCCCAGTGGATCTCAAATGCATTGCCATTGGCATCCACGGTGCCGGTCACGGTGACGCCGGTACCGACAGGACCGCTGGTTGGGCTGACGGCGACGGTCACTGCCGCTAATGCCTGGCCTGGTGACAGGAGCTGCAATGCCAGCAGGCCGGCAGTTAGAATTATCGCGGAGACTGGTCTGAGAAACCGACCGTTCAGCGTGAGCATGGGTGCCTCCACGTGTTCAATGGGCCGCGGGTTCCGGTTGCGTCTTCGATAGGTTGTCAATAAGGTTATTTTAGCACGCAAACACTAATTAATTGTTAATTAAATGTCTGCTGGATGGCAGTGTCAAGCTACCCATATTAGAGGTCTTACAAACGGCCGTGACCTGTGCTATCTTGTAGCAGGTGCCTCACCAGAAGCGGAGGTGGCTTATGGGCATTGCTGAAATAGTTGCCGCAGGAAGGGGAGATGTGGTCCCGGACCTGCTTCTTGCCAACGCGCGCATAGTCAACGTTTTCAACGGTGATATCGAGTATGGGAACGTCGCCATTCATCAGGGCCGAATCGCCGGAGTTGGCGACTATAAAAAAGGCCGCACCGTTATTGATTTGAAGGGTGATTACCTGGCCCCTGGCTTGATTAACGGTCACACCCATATTGAGAGCTCGATGCTCCATCCCCTTCGCTATGCTGAAGCGGTGGTGCCAAGGGGGACGTCCTCTGTTGTCACCGACCTCCACGAAATAACCAACGTCTGCGGCATCGGCGGCATCAAGTTCGTCGACCACTGGGCCAACGAACTGCCGCTCGATATGTTCTTCATGCTTCCCTCGTGCGTTCCGGCCACGCATCTTGAGACCTCGGGGGCTGAAATCGGCGTAGCTCAGATGGCCCGGCTCAAGCGTATGCACCGCGTCATCGGGCTGGGGGAGAAGATGAATTTCCCCGGCGTTATCGGCGGGTCTGACGATGTCATGGCGAAAATAATGGCTATGTCCAGCCGGGTGATTGACGGCCACGCCCCGGGCATTTCCGGAAAGGAATTGAACGCTTACATCGGCGTCGGCATTCGCTCCGACCACGAGTGCACCAGACTGGCCGAGGCCAGTGAAAAAATGCGGCGCGGGATGTACATCATGATCCGCGAGGGATCTACCGAGAAAAATCTGAAGGAGCTTCTGCCGCTGGTGACCGATAAGACCTATAAGCGCTGTATGTTCGTGGTCGACGACCGCAGTTGCTCTGACCTTCTGAGTGAGGGCGATATTGATGCCGTGGTACGTAGGGCCATCAAGCTGGGACTTGACCCGGTGCGGGCCATACAGCTTGCTACGATCAACACTGCCGAGTATTTCCGCCTTTATGACCGTGGAGCGGTGGCCCCCGGGTATGTAGCCAACCTGATTACCCTGGGCAGTCTTGAGCGGCTTGAGATAAAGAAGGTATTTCATTACGGTCAGCTCGTTGCCGATGGCGGTGCGCTGGTAGTCCCCATGCCTGCGGTCATGGCGGTGGAGCTTACGGGGACGGTGAAGATGAAACCGTTGACCGCCGAAGCACTGGAACTCCGTGCAACGAGTGAGTACTTTCCGGTCATCGAGGTGGTCCCCGGTCAAATTGTGACAAAAAAACGGGTGGTCAAGGTGGCCGTTGAGAAAGGCATTGCTCAGCCTGATGTTTTTAAGGACATGCTGAAGCTGGTGGTAGCGGAGAGACATAAGTCGACCGGAAATGTTGGCGTCGGTCTAATTAAAGGCTTTGGCCTGAAGCATGGCGCGCTAGCTTCGTCGGTCGCCCATGATTCACACAATATCGTGGCAGTCGGTGTGACGGATGATGATATTTTGGCCGCAGTGAGGGAAATTCAGCGGATGGAAGGTGGTCTGGTCGTCTGCTCCCAGGGCAAGGCGCTGGCCAGCCTGCCCCTGCCGATTGCTGGTCTGCTGTCACCGGAACCGCTGAAGCAGGTGGTCAGGAAGTTCAATCAGGTGGAAAAAGCCGCGGCGGGGCTGGGGGCTTTGCCGCCGTCACCGTTCGCGTTGCTTTCCTTCATGGCACTTCCGGTTATTCCTGAGCTGAAACTGACGGATAGGGGCCTGGTTGACGTGGCGTCATTCCAGATAATTGCCCCCTGAGGCATATTATTGCTGGTCGCCGCCAGCAGGACGGAGCAGTCTCTGTGCAGAGCCGGTGTTACTTCTTCGCCTTCAGCGCTGCCACCAGCATATCGACGCTGATGGCGGGCATGGTCTGGGTGGTCAGGGTGCCCCGAGAGCCAAGCTCGACGGCCACCCTGGCGATAGCTTCATTGTTCGGGGCGTCCAGGATGTTGATGAAGTCGTAGGGGCCGAGCAGTGCCCACTGGTTGAGAATCTTAACGCCCATCGCCTCCACCTCTTTGTTCACCTCTTTGATTCTCTCCGGCTTTTCCTTGACGGTCTTCCGTCCTTCGTCGGTCAGGTTAGTCAGCATCACGTAGAGCGGCATGGTTCACCTCCACTGGCCGGTCCCCGGGCGTGCTCATCCGGTGAGGGTTATTTTAACAGGTCTGGCAATACCGGGAATAGCTTGCTTAGTTGATAGCATTCTCGATAAGTTCAATGCGCTGAGCTTTACCCTGACGGTCGGTTTCGATAGCCAGTAAATCGATGCGCCAATCTTCGGGGAGACCGGAACGGGCGGTCAGATAGGTGAGGGCTGTTGCGATTAGTTTGTCCCGCTTGTGGCGTGTTAGCGATTCCTCGGGTGTCCCGAAGGCGCCACCGCTTTTGGTGCGGACTTCAACGAAGACGACGGTGCCGCCTTTTCTGGTGATAATGTCGATTTCGCCGTGGCGGCAGCGGAAGTTGGTCTCAATGACCTTGTAGCCCTTTTTCTCAAGGAAGTCCCGCGCCAGTTTCTCGCCGGCGGCGCCAAGCTCCTGCCGCTTCATGCTATTCAAGTTCTTGACTCAAGACCGGGGCGAAGGTTTTACGGTGGATGTGGCAGGGGCCCAGTTTCACGAGACATTCGAGGTGGTCGGCCGTGCCGTAACCCTTGTGCCGGGCGAAGCCGTAGCCGGGATAGTTACCGTCCAGTTCGCGCATAATCCGGTCGCGCGTTACCTTGGCGATGATTGAGGCGCAGGCAATAGAGAGGCAGGAATCGTCACCGTTGACCACGCCCTTTTGTGGTATTCCGAGGCGCGGTATGGTGAAATAGTCGACGAGGACATATTCCGGTCGTTTGGAAAGCTGTTTTACCGCCTGCCGCATGGCATTGAAGGTAGCGGCGGCGATGCCGATGACGTCAATGACTTCCGATGGTACGATGCCGACGCTCCAGGCTATGGCTCCAGTCTGTATAAGGGGTGCCAGCTCCTCGCGTTTTTTAGGAGTCAACCGCTTGCTGTCCCTGACATCGGCCAGCCAGAGAAAGGACGCGCTTGGCGGCAGGATGACCGCGCTGGCCACCACCGGCCCGGCCAGAGCGCCGCGGCCGGCCTCGTCAACGCCCGCAATGAGGGTAAAGCCGCGGGCGTGGACGGCCCTTTCGCAGTCGTTGCTGGGGATCGCTTTCAACACAATCGGTATTATCCTAGCACGCCTGGTCAAGCTTCGGGAACGGAGTCGATGATGCCGCCGCCCAGCACCTCTTCACCATGGTAGAAAACTACCGCCTGCCCGGGGGTTATGGCCCGCTGGGGTTCGTCGAAGAAGACCTCAGCAGTATCGGCGTTGACCTTCAGCGAGGCGGGGGCTTCAGGCGACCTGTAGCGTATCTTGGCGGTGATTCTGACCGGAGATTTCGGTGGTTCGCCTGATACCCAGCTAAGCTGGCTGGCGATGAGCCGCTTATGGAGCAGGTCGCTCTCCCCGCCGACGATAATGCGGTTGGTTGTGGCATCAATGCGCACAACGTAAACAGGATGTCCCACGGTAACATTGAGGCCGTGTCTTTGGCCGATCGTGTAATGGGCGATGCCGCGGTGTCTTCCCAGCACCTTACCCGTAAGGTGGACAATCTCGCCATGGCTGTCGCCGGTACCGGTAGGAACGCAGCCGGCCCCGGCGTAAAGGAAGCAGAGGTCCTGACTTTCTGGCTTGCCGCTGACCGGAAGCTTCTTGATCTGCGCAATCTCTCTGACCTCGGCCTTGCTCATTTCGCCGAGCGGGAAGAGGATGCGGGTAAGTGTGGTCTGCTCCAGGGTGTACAGTACGTATGACTGGTCTTTCTCAGGGCACTTGCCTTTGAGAAGATGATAGCCGGACTCGTCCCGCCTGACGCGGGCATAGTGTCCGGTGGCCAGGAAGTCGGCTTTCAGAGCGACGGTATGGCTCATCAGGAAGCCGAACTTGAGGCGCCGGTTGCAGACGATGCAGGGGTTCGGGGTGCGTCCCCGGGCGGACTCGGCAGTGTAATAGGCGACCACGTACCTGCGGAATTCGTCCTCGAGATTGAGGACGTAGAAAGGGATGCCGATGGCCTGGCAGATGCGGCGGGCATCCTCCAGCGCTTCATCGGAACAGCACCGATTGCCGGGGGCGGTGACGCCGCCCGGCCAGAGCCGCAGGTAGATACCGGTGACATCGTAGCCGGAGTCTTTCAGAAGCGCGGCGGCAACGGCAGAATCCACACCGCCGCTCATTGCGGCAATTACTTTAGAAATCAACCCGGTCTTTGGCCTCTTTCCTTTCAAACGGCTAATGCCCTTCGAGCATCCCCTTTACATGCTTCCAGATGCGTCCGGTAATCTCGGCGGGCGTTAGCCGGGCGTCGATGACCAGCCAGCGCTCCGGCTCCATGCTGGCCAGCTTGAGGTAGCCTGACCGGACGCGTTTGTGGAAGCGGACGGTTTCCTGTTCAAAGCGGTCTTCGGGATGATGTCCTTTCCGGTCAAGACCGTGCTCGGGAGGGATGTCCAGCAGGATGGTGAGGTCGGGCTTCAGACCACCAGTGCCGAAATCATTGACCGCCTTGACGGCAGCTAGGTCCAGCCCGCGGCCGTAGCCCTGGTAGGCGGTGGTGGAATCGTAGAAGCGGTCGCAGACCACGACCATCCCTTTTTTGAGGGCCGGTCTGATGACCTCTTTGACCAGCTGGGCGCGGGAGGCATTGAAAAGCAAAAGTTCGGCTTCGGGCGAGATGCCGGTATCTATCCGGTGTTTGAGCAGGTCGCGGATGCTTTGCCCGAGCTTCGTCCCGCCCGGTTCCTGGATGAGAACGGCAGGGATTCTGCGTCGCTTGAGGCGGGCATAGAGCGCTCGGGCCTGAGTGCTCTTGCCGCAGCCCTCGCCTCCTTCAAAGGTGATGAAGATTCCTTTCAACCTGTCTCGCGACCCCTTTCTTCGGAAAAGAAGAGTGGTGGGTTCTTTGAATAGCTTTAGCCGTTCAGACTGCCCAAAGGTTACCAGAGGCCCGCTGATAAGGGAAGAGGTCAGCTATCAAGGTCTGCCCTTTAAGGCTGGCGGGCTATGAAGGCAACGCGCCGGTTGGGGTCTTTGCCGGCACTGCGCGACGCGATGCCGTATTTCTCGGCCAGGGCGTGCTGGAGCCGCCGGATATAGCTTGCCTGCGGGCTGAGTTCAACACTGGATTCGCCGTTCCTGATCCGTTGCGCCGCCTCCTCTGCCTCAGCCAGGGCGTCTTCCACACCGTAGGCGCGTTTCGCTGAAGGATAGAGGCTGGCCAGACACTGCCGCATCTGCGGCACGTTATTGTTTCGCAGAACATAGACGGGAATCTGGGCGGCTTCGGCGTCGCGTATCCTCTGCGGTTTTCGCCGGTAAAAGCCGCGCGTTGTCAGCAGAATATTTGCCTGGCGCAAATCGTTAACAAGCTCAAGCGGCAGATTGCGCTCCCGGGCGGCGTCTTCAAGGCGGTCGCGGTTGACACCGAAAAGGTATATTCGCGGCGGCTCTTTGGTCTCCATCCGGACCGGTTCCTCCCGCTTGGTGGTGACCATGGCCCGGTGGACCCCTTGTTCGTCCATCCAGCGCGTTTCCGCCTGCGGTACCTGGCCGCGAAGAATGGCGTCGATAGCCTCACCGACGTCGGGGTGAACGATGACCTTCCATCGGTCCTGGATTTCAACGACGATTTCAAAGGTCGGCGGTGCCTTACGTTCAAGTATCGATTTCTGCGTGCCCCGCCGCCGGGCCTCCTCATCGCTGAGCGTGACCGACTGGATGCCGCCGACGAGGTCGGAGAGCGTCGGGTTCATCAGCAGGTTGTCGAGGGTATTGCCGTGGGCGGTCCCGACGAGCTGGACACCGCGTTCGGCGATAGTCCGTGCTGCCTGGGCTTCAAGGTCGGTGCCAATTTCATCGATGATGATTGCCTCGGGCATGTGGTTTTCCACTGCCTCAATCATCACCGCGTGCTGTTTCTCCGGCGTCCGCACCTGCATACGGCGGGCGTGCCCGATGGCCGGGTGGGGGATATCACCGTCGCCCGCAATCTCATTGGAAGTGTCGACGACGATGACCCGCTTTCTCAGGTCCTCCGCCAGGACCCGGGCGACCTCGCGCAGGATGGTTGTCTTACCGATGCCGGGCCGTCCCAGGAGGAGGACACTTTTGCCGGACTCGACCAGGTCGCGGATAATATCGACGGTACCCTGGACGGCCCGACCAACCCGACAGGTCAGGCCGACAATCTGGCCGGCCCGATTTCGTATGGCCGAAATACGGTGGAGAGTCCTGGGAATGCCGGCGCGGTTGTCCTCGCCGAAACTGCCGATGCGCGAAATGACATAATCCAGGTCGTTCCGGCTGACTTCGTGGGTGCCCAGGCTGGCTTCCTGGTCGGGATAGCGCGCCTGCGGTGGGCGTCCCAGGTCGAGGATGACTTCAATCAGGTCGCGCTCCCGCGGGTCCTGGGAGAGCGGTTCGCGTATGTGGGGCGGTAGGACGTTGAGCAGAGCTTCGAGGTCGTCAACGACTACTTTCTGCAATAAGGGCTCCTGAGGCTACGTTTAAGAAATAGCGGTGCAACCGGGAATCGTCCGTCAGTTCGGGGTGGAAAGCCAATGCGAGGCATTTTCCCTGGCGTACCGCAACGACATCGCCGGTCGATAGCCGGCACAGCACCTCGACCTTCGCGCCGACCGAGGTGACTACCGGGGCGCGGATGAAGACGCCCCTGAATGGCTCTGCGCCGAGAGCCGGAATGTCGAGGTCGGTTTCGAAACTGTTGACCTGCCGTCCGAAGGCGTTGCGTTTGACCGCGATATCGATCAGGCCCAGGGTCGGCCGGTCGAGGGCATCGACATCGGCGGCCATAACAATCATGCCGGCGCAGGTACCCATGACCGCCATGCCGTTCAGGGCGAGCTGGGTGATAGGTCCGTCCAGCTGGTACTCATGCATCAGGCGGCTGATGGTGGTGCTTTCGCCGCCGGGGATGATGAGGCCGTCGAGATTGGCCAGGTGTTTGGGCAGGCGGACTTCCAGGGTTTCGACGCCGAGGCGGGACAGGATGGCGATATGTTCGGCGAAGGCTCCCTGAAGAGCCAGGACACCGATCCTCATGCGCTACCAGCCTCGCGTAGCCAGCAGTTGGTCGGGCTTCATCGTCTTGACATCAAGACCGGGCATGGCCTCGCCCAGCCCCTTGGAGACTTCGGCGATGATGGAAGGGTCCTGGTAATGAGTAGTTGCCTTGACGATTGCCCGGGCGCGGGTCTCGGGGTCGGATGACTTGAAAATGCCGGAACCGACGAAGACGCCCTCGGCGCCCAACTGCATCATCAGGGCGGCATCGGCCGGGGTGGCAACACCGCCGGCGGCGAAGTTCACCACCGGAAGCTTGCCCAGTTTGTGTACCTCGATGACCAGCTCCAGCGGCGCTCCCAGCGCCTTGGCTTCAGCCGGCAACTCGTCTTCAGGCAGGGACTTGAGCCGACGGATGCCGTCCTGGACGGCGCGCATGTGGCGCACGGCTTCGACGATGTTGCCGGTGCCGGCCTCGCCTTTGGTGCGTATCATGGCGGCGCCTTCGGCGATGCGGCGCAGGGCTTCACCGAGGTCGCGGCAGCCGCAGACGAAGGGCACCTTGAAATCATGCTTCCAGACATGGTGGGACTCGTCAGCCGGGGTCAAAACCTCGGACTCGTCGATGTAGTCGACGCCCAGTGCCTGAAGGACCTGGGCTTCGACAAAGTGGCCGATGCGGCACTTGGCCATGACCGGGATGGTGACGGCCTTCTTGATGTTCTCGATTACGGTCGGGTCAGCCATGCGGGCGACGCCGCCGGCGGCGCGGATATCCGCGGGGACGCGCTCGAGCGCCATCACGGCGCAGGCGCCGGCATCTTCGGCAATCCTGGCGTGCTCGGGCGTGACCACGTCCATGATGACGCCGCCCTTGAGCATTTGGGCCAGCCCGACCTTTACTTTCCAGCTACCGGTCTCCATTTTGTTTGCAATGCCTCCGCAAAGCTCATAAAAAGAGCTTTTTGACGGTTACATTATAAAGCTGGCATGGGCGAAAATCAAAGTAAGAGATATTGGAGTCGTTCCGAAGGGGGCATCGGCCCTAAAAGAATCTGGCGAGGTACTATATTCCCACCACCGAATGCTTGGCTTCACTCCGGCATGACACTCTCATGTGTCATTCTAAAGGTCATGTAGTGCCCCAAGGTGCCGGCAGGGTCGGAAATATCCTCACTACAGCCTTGGCTTACAGAGGATTTCCTTTACCCGGAGGCTGAAAAAGTCGCGAACATTGACCGGTTTGAGGACGACGGCGGTATCGGCGCCCTGGTCGGTGCCACCGATGGAAACAATTTCCTCGTCGGTGCGCACCAGGCCGGCGTCGGCGGCGGCCATGGGGCACTCGCAAACTACCTTCATGCCCTGGCCCAGGATGCGTAAGGTATTGCCCATATCGACGCCGAGGGTGGCCGTCCCGTAGAGGTCGCGCATGGCGTAGCTCAGGCCGCCAAAGACATGGGGCGAAGTGAGAATTTTCCAGCCTCTGGCGAGCACCTTCTTCCGGACTTCGTCCGAAAACGGCTGCTGGTCCGGCTTGCTGAAGCCGGTGTGGGCGGTGACGATAACGACGTTCATGCCACCGAAGATGTCGAGGGCCTTTTCAGCGGTATAGCCGGTGACCGAGGCGATAACGGCTGTTTTGATGCCGAGCTCATCGGCGCGCGTCCTGGCTATTCTTAGAACGTCGTCGGTGTTGCGTTTACCCGGTTTCTCGAAGTAGACGATTCTGCCTTCAATCGGCATGGTATTCCTCCGCTGGCATCAGCTATACGAAATGGGGCTTGCACAGGATCTCCTGAATTCTGAGCTCGAAGAAGCGCTGGGCATTGACCGGTTTGCAGATGATGGCCGTGTCCACGCCGCTGGCACTGCCGCCCATCGAGACGACCTGCTCATCGGTGCGTACCGCGCCAGCATCGGCCGCCATGAGCAGTATTTCGCAGGCGACCTTCATGCCCTGTCCGAAGGTCCGGAGCGTGTTGGCGATGATGTCGCCGATGACGTGAGTATTGAACTTTTTTCGCATGGCCATGCTAAGTCCGCCGAAGGCGTGGGTGACGGTGATGACGGTGCCGCCCCTTTCCTGCACCTGGCGGCGTATTTCCTCGGGGAATTCGTTGATGTTCGGCTCTTTGAAGCCGGCTTCGTGAGTTACGATGATGACCTGGAAGCCTTTGAGTGCTTCTATGGCCGCCAGCGCCGTGGGGCCGGTGGTCGAGGGCACGATGATTTTCTTGATTCCGAGCTGTGCCGCCCGTTCTCTGGCGATGCGGAATACTTCAGATGTGTTCTCCTTACCCGGATTGGTGAAGTATACGGTCATAGCCTGTCCCCCTTTGTCCCCTTCCCTGGCGAGGGAAGGGAATACGGTTATATTTGTAGGAGGGGTAAGTCCCCTCTCCGACTCCCTTTTTGTCTACCTCCCGATTTCATATCAAATTATTCTGGCTCTGGTAATTGAACTTAGACCGGGCCTGCTCAAGGATATTAACAAGGTCGTCCTGCATCCGGGTGATTTCGCGCTCAAGCTGGCCAAGAGTCACGCATTCCGGCGTGATGAAAACCGGACGGTCGTCATGCTCGCCGTAGGCGGTGGCGACTATCTGCATCTTATAGCCGACAATACGTGCGGACTTGATTTCTTCGATGCTCAGCTTGAGCGGAGACATGTCTGCCTCCCTGTCTGTGATACCCGAACCGAAGGTCACACTATTATAGGCGCCGGCGGGGGATTTTTCATATCGGGGCGGTCTGGTAGCGGTGTCGGAATTATCGATGAAGAAGCGGTTCCTGGGCAAGCTGCGCCGAAGCATAGAAGCCGGTGCGGTGTCAGACGCGAGTTTCTGCACGCCGATAGGCATTAAGTGGGAAGCGGTGGCTGAGCCCCTGTTCCCGTCTGACTGGAGCGAAGAATCACACTTGCGTTATCGGCCGCTTCTGCGGCACGCCGGCACGACGGGGGTATTTCAAGGGCGTCGATTTGACCTTCTCGATAACCACCAGACAGCGGTTGTCGGAGAATTCATCCAGTCCGACCGTCAACACGTCCCTTAGTTTGCCTCCGAGGATTTCAACAGCAGTCTCGGCCTCCTTGAGTTCGCTGGCAATGTCGCCCTTCTTCTGATGCACTGTGATACCCCGGTGACGGCAGAAGGGCAGGGTCAGTTCCGCCGCTGCCGGCAGTCTGGCCAGAGCGCGGGCCAGCACCAGGTTAAACTTCTCCCGGTAGGATGTCTGATGGGCGGCGTCCTCGGCACGTGCGGTCACTATCTCGACCCGTTCAAGGGCCAGCCGGTGGACGAGTTCTCGAAGGAAGACCGTCTTCTTGCCGACGGAATCGAGCAGTACCAGTCTGGAGCGCGGCAATACCAGCTTGAGCGGGATTCCCGGAAGGCCGGCACCGGCGCCGATATCAATCATATCGATGCCTGCCCCGCGGTCCTCGAGCGCGTCCTTGACGGCGAAAACGACGGTCAGAGAGTCGAGAAAATGCTTGACCTGCACCTCATCGTAGTTGATAACGCTGGTGAGGTTGATGCGCTGGTTCCAGTCGGCGAGGAGGTGATAGAAAGTTTCGAACTGCCGGATTTGTGCTGGTGTGAGATTGATGCCGAGCTTTGCGGCACCGGCGATGAGTTTTTCCACGGCATCAATTATACATGTATCGTTTCCCTCGTCGGAATCCCTTTTTCTTGTCAGTGGGAATGCCTACATCCACAGCTTGCGCCCGAATGCGTTGTTGTGCTATATTCCCTCGAGTCGGCGCCGAAGACGCCGGCATGACGGGCAAGCAGCCGCTAGGGGTGCCCCGGTGGGGGTTTTGGGCTTCCTGCCGGTGCTTTTTGCTGAGACTTCGCTACGGCGGGGAACCCTTGGAACCTGAACTCGTTAATGCGAGCGTAGGGAAGCGGTGTTCTGGACCAGGGGCCTGGCGCGTCTGCTCGGGTTCCTGGTTCTTGTTTTCGGAGGGCGTGGTGACCCAACTGGAACTGGCCAACAAGGGTAGAGTTTCTCCGCAGATGCGGCATGTTGCTGCCGAAGAGCATGTTCCCGTTGAAGCGGTGCGGGCGGGGCTGGCCGAGGGCGTCATCGTGATACCGGCTAATCCCAGACATGAAAAGCTTGTCCCGTGCGGCATCGGTAAAGGACTCCGTACCAAGGTTAACGCCAACATCGGCACCTCATCCGATTTCGGCAATGTCAGGACCGAGCTGGCCAAGTTGAGGGCCGCGGTCGCCGCCCGGGCCGATGCCATCATGGACCTGAGCACCGGGCGGAATATAGCCGGTGTCCGCCGGGCGGTAATCAAAGCCAGCACCATACCGGTAGGTACCGTACCCATATATCAGGCGGCTATTGAGGCCATTGAGAAGCGCGGTGCTATCGTGGCCATGAAGGTGGAAGACCTCTTCGACGCTATCGAACGGCAGGCGCTCGATGGCGTCGATTTTATGACCGTGCACTGTGGCGTGACACAATCGGCCATCGCCCGGCTGAAAGCGCAGGGCCGTGTTACCGATGTCGTCTCCCGCGGCGGTGCTTTTCTTATTGGATGGATGCTCCATAATGAGCGGGAAAACCCTCTCTACGAGCACTATGACCGTCTTCTCGGACTGGCGCAAAAGTATGATGTCACTTTGAGTCTGGGTGACGGCATGCGGCCGGGGAGTCTGGCTGACGCCACTGATCGTGCTCAGGTCGAGGAACTGGTGATACTGGGCGAACTGGTAGATAGAGCGTGGAAGGCGGGGGTGCAGGTGATGGTGGAGGGGCCGGGGCACGTTCCGCTGGACCAGATTGTGGCCAATATCCAGCTTCAGAAAAGCCTGTGCCGCGGTGCGCCGTTTTACGTGCTCGGTCCGCTGGTGACCGATATCGCCGCCGGCTATGACCACATCACCGGCGCTATCGGCGGGGCCATTGCCGCGGCCGCCGGCGCCGACTTCCTCTGCTACGTGACCCAGGCAGAGCATTTGTCTTTGCCCGATGTTCAGGATGTTCGGAGCGGTGTTATTGCCTCTCGCATTGCCGCTCACGCTGGCGATATTGTCAAGAATGTGCCTGGCGCCAGGGAGCGCGACCGTCAGATGGCCGCCGCCCGCAAGAAGTTGGACTGGGAGTTGCAGGCGAGACTGGCCCTTGACCCTGGTCGGGTGCGTGCCCTTCACGGTCGGCACGCCACAAAAAGTTCGGCCTGCAGCATGTGCGGTGACTATTGCGCCATGGAACTGGTGGGCAGGTATCTTAACGTCGCGGCGGTAAGGTGCTAAATGAAGGCGGAGATACTTTCTATCGGCACCGAGTTATTACTTGGCCAGATTGAGAATACCAACTCGGCCTACATCGCTGGCCAGCTTCCGCTTCTCGGCCTCGACCTCTACTGGATGACGACCGTCGGTGACAACCGTGTGCGCTTGCTTGAGGTTCTGAAGCGTGCCTGGGAGCGCTCTGATGTCATTATCACCACCGGGGGGCTTGGACCGACTCAGGGTGATATTACCCGTGAGGTGGTGGCCGAGTTTCTTGGAGAGAAGATGGAGGTTATGCCGGCCCTGGCCGAGGCAATTAAGACCTTCTTCACCAGTCGCGGTCTTCAGATGCCCGAGAACAACATGAAGCAGGCCATGGTCATCCCGTCGGCGAAGCCCATGTTAAACCCGCTGGGGACGGCACCGGGATGGTGGGTGGAGCGAGAGAATAAGGTTATGGTCATCCTGCCGGGCCCGCCCCATGAGATGCAGTTGATGTGGGACAAGGAGGTCTCACCGAGGCTCCGTGCACGGATTGGGGAGGTCATCTTCTCGCGAACGCTTAAGACCTTCGGTCTCGGTGAGTCACGCATGGACGAGATACTGAGCCCTTACCTCGGTTCGGCTAACCCGACTCTGGCGACCTATGCCAAGGCCGATGGCGTTCAGATACGCATTACGGCAAAGGGCGTTGAGCGCCGGGTAGCCGTAGAAATGGTGGCCAGGCGGGAAGCCGAGATCCGCGCCTTACTCGGCGAATATGTCTGGGGGGTAGATAATGATACCATTGGGGATGTGGTTGGGAGACTGTTGATAACCAGGGGTCTAACACTGGCGACAATGGAGTCGTATACCTGCGGAGGCCTGGCCGAGGCTTTGAGCGTGGCTGCCGGTAGCTCGCAATATTTCCTCGGCGGCATCGTGGTCAACTCCGATGCCGCGCGGTCGGCCTTCGGCGTCGCCGTTTCACCGGCGTCGTGTCAGGCCGAAGGCGGGTCGAACCTGGCTGAGGAAATGGCGGCGGTTGTGCGGCTGAAGCTTTCAGCGGATATCGGTGTGGGGATTGCCGGTGCCGTGCAATGCGGTGACAGACACGCCGATAATGTGTATATTTCTATAGACAATGGAGAGTCCCGGCGGAGCTTCGTCCGAAACTACCCGAGCTATCTCCGACTGGCCAAACAGAGAGCGGTCTATGCCGCTCTTTTTGAGTTGAGACGATTCTTAAGCTGAGGTTAAGAACATGCACCTGATTGTCGACGGTTACGGAAACGATGCCAGAATACTCCAGGACGAGAAGTTCCTCTACGAGTTTTTGGATACTTATCCCGCCCAGATTGGCATGACTAAAATCTCCAAGCCGATGGTTATCAGGTACGTGGGCAAGAATCCGGAGGATTGGGGCATATCGGGCTTCGTGTTTATCGCCGAGAGCCATATCAGCGTGCATACCTTCGTCGAACCTCGGTACGTCAACATTGACGTCTTTTCCTGCAAGGGCTTCGAAGCCGAGAGAGTCCTTGCCGACCTCCGCGACAGGTTCAAGCTGGTCGAGTTCCGCATTCATAAGATTGAACGGGACTGGGAGCCGGTGGAGTCGGGGTCGGTACCGGTAACTGTCGAGCGGAGGCCGGTAATTGTGCGGGCCATTCCGAGGGGGCCCAGACCGGGTGGGCAGGCCCGGTAACCATGGCTGGCGATGGATGGCTGACAACCCGGGGGACTGTGACTGTCTTCGAGATGCCACACCGGGAATGGCTTCGCTCCAGTCACACGCATTGAAAAAACACCATGGCCAGGAACCTCACAATTCGTAACTTCCTGGGTCTTGAGCCGCCACTTTGTGATTATGAGACGGCCCGGGCGGTTGTGATTCCCGTCGCTTATGATGGGACCATGGAGTGGCGGACCGGTGCCCGGGACGCACCCCGTGCCATTATTGAGGCATCGGATTATCTTGAGTTTTACGACCTCGAACTTGGAACTGAAATTCACCGGGTAGGAATTCACACCACGGACGGGGTCAACGCCGTGGCCGGCGGTGCGGAGAAGATGGCCGGCCGAGTTTATCGTGCGGTGAAGCCTGTCGTGACAGGAGGTAAATTGCCTGTCGTTCTCGGGGGGGAGCACTCCATAACTTATGGCGCAGTACGCGCCGTGCTGGAGAAATACCCCGGTCTCTCGGTGCTTCAGCTTGACGCCCATACCGACCTGCGCGATGAATATCGGGGGGACCGCTACGGCGATGCCTGCGTCATACGGCGGGTGAGTGAGCTTTGTCCCGTAGTCCAGGTCGGCGTGCGTTCATCGAGTTTGGAGGAGCAGGAGTATCTGGTCGGGCAGAAACGCCAGCCGGTCTATGCCCGGGAGATTGACACGGCCGGAAGGTACCTCGACCGCGTGCTTGATATGCTGACGCACGACGTCTATGTTACTATTGACCTTGACGTCTTTGACCCGTCGGTCATGCCGGCGGTGGGCACTCCCGAGCCGGGTGGGCTGGAATGGTGCGAAGTGCTCGGGTTGCTCCGGAGGGTGAGTCAGGTAAGACGCATTACAGGCTTTGACGTGGTTGAGCTTTGCCCGGACGAAGGGCCATCGGCCTGCGTTTACCTGGCTGCCAGCCTTGTCTACAAAATGATTGGCTACGCGCTTGCAGGAGGCTAATGATGGGTAATGCATGGAAAATCGGGCAGGTGTTCGGCATTCCGATAAGGATGCATTACACCTGGGTTATCATCTTTGTCCTGATAACGGTGTCGCTTATAACATACGTGCCCGGCTCGGCAGGGTACCCGCTGGTTGAACGGGTGTTCTTTGGCATAATTACCAGTCTGCTCTTTTTCGTGTCCATTATTATCCACGAGCTGTTTCACAGCATCGTTGCCGTTAAGAGCGGCATCCCGGTCAAAGATATCACCCTTTTCGTCTTCGGTGGTGTTTCCCAGATTACCAGAGAAGCCGGACGCCCCAGCACCGAGCTGGTCATGGCCATCATGGGGCCGGTCTCCAGCTACGCCTTGGCCGGGATATTTTTCGGGCTTGCGAGTATTACCGAGGCCGCAGGATACGAATTGGCCGGCGTCTTTGTTGGCTGGCTGGCCTATATTAACTTTGCGCTTGGCACCTTCAATTTGCTTCCTGGTTTCCCGCTTGACGGCGGCCGTGTCCTTCGCTCTATCATCTGGATGGTCAGCGGTAATTATGCTAAGGCCACCAGGGTGGCGACGGCGGTCGGCCGCGTGGTAGCCTATTTCTTCATCTTCGGCGGTATTGTGGTGCTCTTTACCCAGGACTGGTTCGCCGGGCTGTGGCTGGCCTTTATCGGCTGGTTCCTGGAAAGCGCCGCCAGCTCCAGCCAGCGCCAGGCGGCGCTCAAAGAGGCGCTTCGCGATTATAAAGCCCGCGATGTTATGACCTCGGAGTGCGCTTTCATATCGCCGGATGTGTCAGTTTCTCAACTGGTGCACGACCATATCCTGCCCACCGGAAGGCGCTGTGTGTTCGTGCTCGATCAGGGGAGCCTCCGGGGTATAGTAAGCCTGTCTGACATCAAGATGGCCTCGAAGGAGACCTGGGACAGGACGCGGGTTGCCGATATCATGACTCCGGTTAGCAAGCTCAAGTGGGTAAGCCCGGACGACCCGGCTATCAACCTGCTCGAACGCATGGATGAGCACGACATCAACCAGCTTCCTGTGGTGGAAAACGGTCGCGTTATCGGTATGATTGCCCGGGACAACGTTATCCGCTTTCTCAGGACCAAGGCTGAACTGGGGATATAGGCCGGTTCCCTGTAAGATTCTTCGGGCATCTTGTGCACCCTCTCGCAGTACAGTAGCGTGAGGGCATTCTGTAGCAATGGCCGGACTCCTGCCAACGGGTAGCCTGAATAGACGGGGAAGGTCACTAAAGCTAGCTGTTTATAGACTGGTCATCCCCTTGATACTCTAAATGTAAGACGGTTTTGACTTGGCTCCTATATCCATGATAGAAGTTTTGGAATAAGGAGAATTGTGAGCAGTGTCGAGCAAACGGACTACAGAGAAGCCAGTAGTCGGTAACAAGCTGATAAGTAATGAAGAGATATTGTCACTGTCTTCGGTCGAGGTTATAAATCGGCTTGATACTTCACCAACCGGCCTTACCGTTGAAGAATCGGCAAGGCGGTTGGATTTTTATGGTACTAATGAGATAGTCAGCAAGAGGAAGCGCTCTGTTTTCCTTGAGTATCTGTCTCATTTCAGAAGCCCGATAACCGCCATACTTATAGTTGCTGCAGTTATTTCCGGTTTTATTGGTGACCCTCTGGATGCCGCTATAATTATTGCTATCGTTTTAATAAGCGTAAGCCTTGACTTCACCCAGGAATACCGAGCGGGGAAAGCCGCGGAGGCATTAAAAAAGAGGGTCGCGACTACGGCCACCGTCCTGAGAGATGGCGGCAGGCAGGACGTTGAAATTTCGCGGCTGGTTCCTGGGGATGTAGTCTTACTTTCAGCAGGGGACATTGTTCCGGCGGATTCTAGGGTAATCAATGCCAGAGATTTCTTTGTCGACCAGTCCGTTTTGACTGGAGAGTCGTTTCCTGTGGAAAAGACCGCTGAACCCGTTCCCGGTAGCGCTGTTGCGGACTCAACTAAGTGGAATAACTATCTGTTCATGGGTACTTCGGTAATCGCCGGCGTAGCCACCGCTGTCATCGTTAAGACCGGCGATTCTACTGAGTACGGAGGAATCGCCAGAAAAAGCTCTGAAAGAAAACCCGAAACTGAGTTTGAGGGAGGACTGAGAAGATTTGGTTACCTCATCATGCAGGTAACCTTCGTACTTATCATCGCGGTTTTCTTCATCAATGCGCTGTTCAAGCGAAGTATCATTGATTCACTGCTTTTCTCGGTAGCCTTGGCTGTTGGTTTAACACCTGGTCTATTGCCGGTTATTCTTTCGATTAATCTTTCCCGCGGTGCGACTGCCATGTCCCAAAAAGGCGTTATCGTAAAGCGCCTGGCTGCAATACAGAATTTTGGGAGCATGGATGTCCTTTGCTCTGATAAAACCGGTACCTTAACAGAAAATCGGGTTACGCTCATACGCCATGTTGACATTGATGGTAGGGATTCTGATAAGGTGTTGCTTTTCTCGGTCCTGAACAGCCGTTATCAGACTGGATTGCGTAGCCCGCTAGATGAGGCTATTCTCCAGCATCAGGAAGTCAGGACGGACAATTATAAGAAAATTGACGAAATTCCCTTTGACTTTGTTCGTAAGCGTGTATCCATCGTAGTCAGGGAAGACCAGCAAGCCCTGCTAATTACCAAGGGGGCTCCGGAAGAAATAGTTAAGGTCATTTCGCATTACGAGTTGGATGGAGAGATCCACGAGCTGACTGGCGATACCAGCAGAAGAATCGAACGGGAATACATTAATTTGAGCTCTCTGGGCTTTCGGGTGCTAGGCGTCTCTTATAAGAGGTTGGAGAGTAAATCCCTGTATTCTGTCTCTGATGAAACCAACATGATATTTCTGGGTTTTATAGCTTTTGTTGACCCGGTTAAGGAGACGGCCGGCGAATCGATGGAACTTTTAAGGAGTGCTGGCATCAAACTCAAGATTCTGACTGGCGATAATGAAGTCGTGGCTGGTAAGGTTTGTGACCAGCTTGGCTTTCAGGTTTACCAGTACCGCCGGAGAAGAAGGTATGATGAGCTCACACACTCACTCAGGCGGACCATAGAAGTGGAAACCGCCAATATTGTTCAAGGAAGCGAAATCCAAAACATCAACGACGATGTTCTAACCCGGATTGTGGAAAAGGCGGATATCTTCACCCGCGTTACGCCGGGCCAGAAGAACCGTATCATGAATGCCCTTAAGGCTAATGGACACGTAGTAGGCTACCTCGGTGATGGCATCAATGACACCCCGTCCATGAAGATTGCGGACGTCAGCATTTCCGTAACCAATGCCGTGGACATAGCTAAAGAATCAGCGGATATTATTTTATTGCGAAATGATCTAAGAATAATCGCTGATGGAGTGGCTGAAGGCAGAAAGACCTTTGGAAACACTATGAAGTATATTCAGATGGCTATCAGTTCAAATTTTGGCAATATGTTCAGCGCCGCCGGAGCCTCGTTATTTTTACCATTTCTGCCGATGCTGCCGACCCAGTTGCTCTTATGTAACCTCCTCTATTCCTTCGCCCAGTTGACATTGCCGATAGATAATGTTGACGACACTTATATCCGGCAGCCGCAACGGCTACAAACCTCCTTTGTCCGGAACTTCATGGTCGCTTTCGGTCCGATCAGCTCCATCTTCGATTTCGCAACCTTCTTTGTCCTGCTCTATGTTTTCAAAGCTACCGCACCGTTATTTCAGACGGCATGGTTCGTGGAGTCGCTTTTCACTCAGACGCTAATAATATTCGCTATCAGGACAAGGACGATACCCTTCTTCCGGAGTAAGCCGAATAAATTGCTCTTAATTAATATTTTTATTGTGCTTGCCTTAGCTATTGCTTTACCATTTACCCCCTTTGGGGAAGAGTTTTTTGGCTTTGAGCCATTACCAATGACCTTTCTGCTTATTGTGGCAGGTTTCGTTGTAAGCTACGTGGGGCTGGTAGAGCTCATGAAAATATGGTTTTACCGTAGATTTGCCCATGGGAGTAGGCCAATAGGCTAGGTTTAGTATCATCGAAATGGTTTGCCTAAATCAAATGTTGGCGATGCAGAATAGACAGCGTGACGCAAATAAGCGCAACAATTGTCAATAGTGACACCGCAAAAGTCTGAGGGCTGCCACCTCCCAGATCTCCCGGTAGTATGAGGTTAATGCCTGTGACGACTAATACAGGCAAACCAACGGCCAATAAAATAGCTATGGACCGAATAGTCCGGTTAGATCGGTAACCGCTCAGTAGATAGTCCGAGTCCTTGAATACTTCAATTATCTGTGTGTACTCGTCCAGGGTATGACATATTTTGTTCACATGGTCCATAAGGTCGCTAAAATAGAGGGTCAAATCTATTTTTGAGTATTGTTTTAGTTTCGGCTCTAACTCTGCCAGAATCGCTCGGCTTGGGAACATTACCTGTCTCTGGTTGATGATGTCTCTCCGGAGGCTGCTTAATTGACCGGCCAATTCGATGTCTTCCCTGAAAACTCCCTCTTCAATATCGTCCATTAAATTAAGAATCTTGTCCAGGACTTTAAAATACTGGTCTATTGCCCGGTCAAGTATCTGGTACAGCAGGTAACCCGAACCTTGGCTCAGGTATTGTTCACGGGAATCATCTCTATTTTCGCATTCCCTGAACAGTTCCTCGGCCACCTTAAATTCAGGGGGATGAATTGTTACCAAGAAATTTGAACCGATGAAAGCAGTCCACTGCTTTCTTGAGCTTACCCGTCTAACTCTGTCAAATACCGAGATGTGAAAGATGACAAAAAGATATTCCGGGTATTCTTCTATTTTAGAAATCTGACGAGTACTCAGGGCATCCTCAATGTCGAGAGGATTGAAATTGTAGTGCTCCATAAGGTACTTTATTGCCTCTTTACTTGGGTTGATGACATCAACCCAGGTAAAGTCTCCAAGGGTTAACGTTCTTAAACTCGAACTGTTTTCTATTGGACTTCTAGATTTGGCCATTTTGTATTCTCCTGTACCGGCCTCACCTGCTATCCGGACCACACGCTGTTGGAGTCATTGCTACAGAATACTACCCGAGCGGCAGGTCATTCAAGGCTCTGGTGGCCTGATTTCGTCATATTACGTCTGCCAAATCTTATTGGTGCCCCTGCATGCTTCAGGTTCATAAATCAAGTCTAATTCGGGCATTCGTTCCTGAGTTTGCCGATAGCTCCCGGCATATGGCATAGGTATTCTCCACCAGCTTCCCCGATCGGCGGGAGCGTAGCGAAGCATCCGGCAAGGTGTGGAAGTCTTACCGGACGCGTTTTGACAGTTTCTGGAGCGTCTGTTTTTCCAGCGTATAGGCAGAAAAGCGTGCCTTGCGGAAGCGGTCGGAATCGAGCTTGCCGCGGGTCTCCGGCAGTTTGGCTGTTTCCTCGAGCACCCTCAGTGCTTCCTGGACGCGCTTGAAGTTGGCCCGGGCCAGGGCGGCAATATCCTTTTTGGGCGTTGCTTCGGCTTCGATCCCCACGTCTTCTTCTGAATCACGGTGCTTCAGCAGTTCGCCGGTGACACCTGCGGCGACGTCCACGATTTCGTGGCGGATGGCACGCAGTCCCCTGCTCAGGTCCGCATCGTTGAGGACAAAGCGTACGATGTCATCGAGGACACGCAGTCCCTCACTCGCTCGGTTAAGGTTGGCATCGATTATGCGCCAGGTTGACACCTCTCCCCTCTGTCCGGTAAGGAGTATCTTTTGAGAGGGATGCTGCCCCTCTCAGACTTCCTGTGGTACCAATTTATGTTTCAGAAGGGCATGACCATCCAAGGATTCCCATCTATTCAGGGAAGCCGCCGGATGGTTATGGTTTCCTCCCGCCGCGCCCCGACCGAGATGATGCTGGTCGGGCAGGACAGGAGCTTTTCCAGCCGCTCAACGTACTTGCGGGCCTGGAGCGGCAGTCTCTTGTATTCCCGTATGCCGCTGGTCGGCGCCTGCCAGCCCGGAAGTTCCTCATAGACCGGCTGGCACTTCTCTAATACTGCGATATCGCTGGGGAACCAGTCTATCACTTTATCATTGACTTTGTAGCCGGTGCATATCTTTACGGTAGGAAAGATATCCAGTATGTCGAGTCGGGTCAGGGCGATTGAATTCAGACCGTTGATGCGTGCCGCAAACTTTACTGCTACGGCGTCGAACCAGCCGCAGCGGCGTGCCCGGCCGGTGGTTGTGCCGAATTCCTGTGCGCGTTCCCTTATCAATTCACCGGTCTTGTCCTTGAGTTCGGTGGGCATCGGGCCACTGCCGACGCGCGTAGTGTAGGCCTTGGCCACCCCAATGACGTGGTCTATCTGGCATGGCGCCAGGCCGGCCCCGATGGCGGCGCCGCCGGAAAGGGGAGATGACGATGTGGTGTAAGGATAAGTGCCGAAGTCCGGGTCGAGAAGCGTCCCCTGGGCACCTTCAAGCAGGACGGACTGCTTCTTTGATACCGCGTCCTGAATCATAACTTCGGTCGGACGGATTCTCGGTCCGAGTCGGTCGGCATAGGCACAGTACTGTTTGAAAATTTCTTCGAGGGACAGAGGCTGTCCTCCGTAGACCTTTTCAATGATGGCGTTTTTGAGCTCGAGCACCGAGGCGAGGCGCGCCTTGAAGGCTTCCCGGTCAAGAAGGTCGCCGGTACGGATGCCCTGGCGGGCGTACTTGTCGGTGAAGGCCGGCCCGATGCCCTTGAGGGTGGTGCCGATGGCGCTCTGGCCGCGCCGCTGTTCTTCCAGGCGGTCCAGAACAAGGTGGTAGGGCATGATGAGGTGGGCACGGTCGCTAATGAAGAGGCGGGTGGTGTCCACACCGTGCTTCTCAAGGTCGTCGATTTCGGCTATCAGGGAGGCGGGGTTGATGACGACGCCGTTACCAAGGATGCAGGTGGCGCTTTTATAGAAGATGCCGGAGGGAACAAGGTGCAGTTTGAAGTCGCCCCGCGGGTTGATGACAGTATGGCCGGCATTGTCACCGCCGGAAAAACGTACGACCATATCGGCTTTCTCGCTGAGGAGGTCGATTATCTTGCCTTTACCTTCATCGCCCCACTGGGTGCCGATGACCGCAATTACGGACATTTCTCTTACCCCGCTTTCTAACTGCGGCTCATGTAGTCCTTGCCCCAGAAGTATATCAGGGGGACAGCTACAGCGGCTTCAATAACAATACCGGCCAGGATAGCCCAGAGCGGCCACAGCCAGCCCAGTATAATGGCGATGATGACGAGGAGCACGATGATGACGGTCGCCGCCGTGAGGCCCCACTGCAGTGTCGAATCCCTCATGACTTGACTCCGGTCAGCTTTCTACTTTCACGCCAGACATGGACCATCCGTTCGACCACGGTGACGAAGGTGAGCACGGCCAGGAGGAGCAGAGCGATGAACATCTGATTGAAGAGCAGGCCCAGCACCATGATGGCCACCCTCTCGGCGCGGGTGAAGACGCCTACTTTACATTCAATGCCCAGACCTTCGGCCCGTGCCCTGATGTAGCTGATGAGGAAAGAACCGACCATGGCCAGAAAAGCCAGGAGCACTTCAAGGCTCTTGCCCTGCGGCAGGTAATACCAGGCCAGGGCGAAGAAAAGCGCGCCTTCGGTAATACGGTCTACGGTGGAATCGAAAAGAGCACCGAATTTCGTGACCTTGCCGGTATGGCGGGCGACGGCCCCGTCCAGCAGGTCGAAAAGGCCGGAGAAGAGCACCAGTAGTCCGCCGGCGAGGAAGTCGCCGGTGGCGACCACCACCGCCGAGATAAGGTTGATGACCAGACCGATGGTGGTAAGAAGATTTGGAGTGACTCCGGTGCGGGCCAGCCACCTGGCTATCGGAAGGCTAACGCGCCTCCCAGCCGATTCACGAAGCCCCTGAAGACCGCTCATCTCCCGGCCTCCCGGAGGGCATCAAGATAGATGTCCATGAGCCTGCGAGCGATGTTCGTCCAGCTGTAATCGCGTGCCTTGGTCTTTCCGGCCTCGGCGTACTGCTGGCGCAGGGCCGGGTCCTTAAGCAACCGCAGCAGCGCCTCGGCGAGCCTGTCCGGGTCGCGCGGCGGCACCAGCAGGCCTTCTTTCTCGTGGGTGAGCACACTGTTGTAGCCTTCGATGTCGGATGCCACGACCGGTACACAGCTTGCCATGGCCTCAATCAAGACGATGCCGAAGCTTTCTCCATGGAGGGCCGGGGAGCAGAAGACGTCAGCCGCCCGGTAGTAGCCGGGTAGTTCCGTGCCTGGCACGAAACCGACGAAGCTGACATCTTTCAGCCCGTAGCCGGCAACCATCTCCTCGCACTGCCGCCGCAGGAGCTTGCCCGGGCCGACCAAAACAAGCCGGGTATCGGGCAACTCCTTTTTGACCCTGGCATAGGCTTCGATAAGATAGGGCACGCCCTTGCGCTTTTCCAAGCGGCCGACGAAAAGAATATTGAGCTTGCCGTCGCGAAGTTCCGGCTTTGGTTCGACGTCGCAGGAAAAACGGTCGGTGTCAACGCCGTTGGGAACGATGAGATAGTCTCCCGGCAGGTGACGGCTGACAAAGCGCAAAGCGGCGTTGGAAACGGCAATCTTCCGTGATAGTTTCTTCGAGGCCCACATCAGCACCGGCTTGCCAATCCAGTAGCCGCGTGGTTTGGTGTGATAGGCATGGAAGGTGGCGATATTGACGCTGGGCGATTCGTTGAGGGCACTCCAGGCTAGCATCGGCGTATACGGCTCGTGGATGTGAAGTATGTCGAATTTCTCTCGGTGGAGTACTTGGTGCGTCTGGAAGCCGAGCCAGGGGGTTATAGGAATCCGGGCGATCGCCCCGGCGTTGGGCAATGGGAAAGGACGGCCGACAGGTATCACTTCCTCGCCGAAGTAGCTCATGCCTTTCTTGGAGACCGGGGAAATGATTTTGACCTGGTGTCCCATTCTCATGAACTCGCGGGCAGTGTGGGAGATGTGCAGGACAACGCCGCCCGGATGGCAGTAGTCGTAAGGACATACGATGCCGATTTTCAGCTTGCGCTGGTTGGCAGTGCCGGCGGGTGGCGTGGTCATGCCTGTATCTCAGCCTTCATTGGCGCGTCTTCGACTCCAGTCATTTTCAACTCATCAGCACGCAGGCGTGTCGCAACCAGGGTCTGTGACAACCTTGTAAATGAGGGAACTTATGGCCCCTCCGCACCTCTTATCCGGGCAGGGTCAGCGGGGACTGGTTCTGCCCGCCGGCGATAAAGTCCTCGACACGGCGGCGGCACTCATCGTCGGGGTATTGAATAGGCGGCGATTTCATGAAGTAAGATGAGGGGCCGACCAGAGCGCCCTTGAGGCCGCGGTCGAGGGCCAGCTTGCAGCATCTTACGGCGTCAATGACGACTCCGGCCGAGTTCGGCGAGTCCCAGACCTCCAGCTTGAGCTCCAGATTGAGCGGGATATCGCCGAAGGTACGTCCTTCCATCCTGATATGGCAGTATTTACGGTTCTCCAGAAAGGGTACGTAGTCGCTGGGGCCGACGTGGATGGCCCCCGGCGGGAGTTCATAATCAAGCTGGGAGGTGACGGCATTGGTCTTGGAAATCTTCTTTGATTCGAGCCGCTCCCGTTCGAGCATGTTGTAAAAGTCCATGTCGCCGCCGAAGTTGAGCTGGTAGGTACGCTCGAGGCGGACGCCGCGGTCTCGGAAGAGCCGGGTCAGGACGCGGTGGACGATAGTGGCGCCGACCTGTGACTTGATGTCGTCGCCGATAACCGGCAGGCCTCTTTCAGCGAAGCGGTTCTGCCAGTATGGCTCGCGGGCGATGAAGACCGGGATGCAGTTGACCAGACCGCATCCGGCATCAAGCACCTGCTCGATGTACCACTTGGTGGCCATTTCCGAGCCGACCGGCAGGTAGTTGATAACGATATCGGTCTTGGTCTCCTTAAGGATTTTAACGATGTTGGCGGTGGGGCCGGGGGCCTTTTGTATAATCTGCGAAAGGTATTTGCCCAGGCCGTCATGAGTCATGCCCCGCTCTACCCTGACGCCCAGCTTGGGGATATCGCAGAACTTGTAGGTGTTGTTCGGGTAGGTGAACAGGGCTTCGGAGAGGTCCTTGCCTACCTTGTTCTTGTCAATGTCGAAGGCGGCGACAAAGTTGATATCGCTGACATGGTAGCCGCCGAGGTTGACGTGCATCAGACCGGGCACGAACTCGTCTGCTTTGGCGTTTTTGTAATAGTGAACGCCCTGGACGAGGGCGCAGGCACAGTTGCCGACGCCGATGATGGCCACGTTGATTTTCTTGTTCCCGGTCACCCCGCTCTTTTCTGAAGTGGTCGTCTTGGTAGTTTTCTTTACCATACTCAATTCGCCTCCGGTACTGGGCAGACGGCGCCTGGCGCCCTGACCAGCAGTAATGGGACCGTGGTGGCATGGAGCACTTTATTGGCCACCGAGCCGAGCGCCCACCGGACGATGCCGGTACGCCCGTGGGTAGACATAGCAATCAGGTCGCACATTTTTTCCTTACTGGCGTAGTTAAGTATCTGTTCGGCGGGGTCGCCAGTCACAATGTCGTAGCCTGCCTCGATCCCGTCCTCGCGCATGTCTTTAACTGTCTTTTCCAGGTACTTGCGCACGTTCTTACGCAGGTATTCGGCGGTCTCCTCATAATACTTCCGCGCAAGCTGGGTCGGAGCGTACGGCGTGGGCTCGACGTAGAGCAGGATGACCGAGGACCTGGCCTTAGGACCGAGGGCGAAGACACAGGGCAGGGCGGCGCCGCCAAGCTCGGAGACATCGACAGGGACCAGAATCTTCGTGAAAAATGGTCCCGAAGGCGTTTTGGCGCCGCTGCTTACCGGGATGAGCAGTACCGGCGCCGGAGACGCTTCACTGATTTTCTCGGCGACACTGCCGAGGTTCCAGCGGCCGGGGCCTCCTTTACCAAGGCTGGTGACGGAGATAAGGTCGATTTTGTTCTCCTCCGCATATTTGAGGATTGCCTCCGAGGGGTTGCCGGAAAGGAGCGCCGTCTTCGCCGTAATGTTGCCCTCTTTGAGCCGGTCGGCAATACGCGCCAGATAGGCGTCGAAAACGCGTTCCATGCCGAGCCCCCGGTCCGCTTCGCCGGTCACGGTCACCAGGTGGACCTGCGAGCGAAAGCGTCTGGCCAAATCGTTCACGTAGGGCAGAGACCTCTCAGCAAGCTGAGACCCGTCGAGGGCCGTCAGGATTCGTTTGAACATCTGTTGTTATGTGCTCCGTGACTCAGGAGTGCTGTGCTGTCCGGGGAAGCCCCGCACTCCTTGAATGAAGTTGAAGGTATGTGCTATGGTTTACGTCATGATTTACGATTTTCATGCCCACACCTTCTTGAGCGACGGTATTTTATCACCAATTGAGCTGATACGCTACGCCGTTGTCAACGGTTATGCCGCCGTAGGAGTTACTGACCATGCCGGGTTGGGTTCCATGGCGCGGATTATTGCTGAAGTCAGCCGCGATTGCGAGCTGGCGAATAAACACTGGAATATCACGGCCATCCCGGGGATTGAGCTTACCCACCTGCCGGCGGTGGCGGTTGATGAGGTCGCCTGCGAGGCGAAACGACTTGGCGCCTTGATTGTGGTGGCCCACGGGGAGACGGTAACCGAGCCGGTGGAAAAGGGGACCAACCGGGCAGCGCTCTGCTCGAAATACGTCGACATCCTGGCCCATCCCGGCAGGTTGACAGCTGAAGAGGCGGCACTGGCGGCCAGGGCGGGTGTGTTCATCGAGCTTTCTGGCCGGCGCGGCCACAACGTCACCAATGCCGATGTGGCGGCTGTGGCGCTTGAAGCCGGCGCAAAGTTGCTAATTAACTCCGATGCCCATTCCGACGAGGACCTGCTTAACCCCGACCTGCTGGAGAAAATAGTGAGGGATGCCGGATTGACCGAAATGCAGGCAAAACAAGTGCTGGTTGAGAATCCGAAAGCGTTACTCGAGAAGATAGGGCTTAAACAGGCATGATGGAAGTATTCTTGATTGCCGTCCTGGTCCTGCTCAGCATCGGGATTGTCGTTCTGGCGCTGCTGGTTGTCCGACGCTCTGCCTCAACTGGCGGAGTCGATTCTTCGGTGCCGGTGGAGCTGACCAAGCTGGCGGAGCGGATTTCTGTCATAGAGAGAGGGCAGTCCGCCGCCAGTCAGAGCCTTGCCGGTCTGGGGGTGGCCCTAGCCGAGGTGCAGTCGCAGGCCAGGGCCAGGCAGGAACTGGAACAGAGGACGGCCGCCGCTATCCAGCGGCTTGAAGTGTTGATGGCGGGTGCGCCGGACAAGGGCGCCGCCGGGGAAAATGTGCTGGAAACGGCGCTGGCCGCTTTGCCTGCCGAGTGGCAGGTGCGCGATTTCAAGGTTGGGAACAGGACGGTCGAGTTCGGCCTCCGTTTACCAAACAGTCTGGTCCTGCCGATCGACAGCAAATGGCCGGCGACGGCACTTCTTGAAGAGTTATGTTCGACCGATGACGCCGGCAAGAGGATAATGTTGAAGTCAGCCATCGAAGAGGCGGTAGAGGCTAAGGCGCGAGAGGTGCGGAAGTACCTGGAGCCAAGCCGTACCACTGACTTCGGGCTGGCAGTGGTGCCTGATGCTATTTACGCACTCTGCAGCGGCATTCTGCCCAGGGTGTATCAGGAGTGCGGCGTCATCGTTCTCGGTCACAGCATGTTCATCCCTTATCTGCTTCTCGTCTTCCAGACGGCACTGAAAACGTCTCAGACTCTCGACCTGGAACGGCTCGGTGTTTACCTGAAGACGGCACAGGACAGCATCAGAGGGTTGCAGGAAGAGCTTGAGGGGCGGCTGTCAAAGGCTATCACCATGCTGGACAACTCACGCTCGGACATGCGGGCACTTCTGGGTAAGGCGAATACCGGTCTGATGGGCCTGCAGGCCAGTGCCAGTACCGGTGTACCGCCGCCGGGGAAGAAGCCCCCATCGGATAATAATAAGGCTGTTTAAGTCTGGCGCTTGTTGAGCCCCAGTTGTTGAGCGGCGAGGTCTTCCAGGAAAGCCTTGGCTTTTTCAAAGGTCGGGAAGCGTCGGATGCGGTTTTCCATGCTCGAGCAACAGGTGCGGGTCAACTGGATGGCCTGGTAGAGCGTCTCGCCGGTCACACCGTTTTTCGTTTCCTCGATGACGAAGTCCAGGCCTTCGGGGATGCTGGCGCCCCAGACGCCGGGTTCGAGAAGTTTCCAGTTGAGTTTCATTACTTGCTTTTCACCTTCCCTCCAGCCCTCTCCTGTTTTTGAAGGAGGAGGAAAGAAAGGGATTCTCTTTCCTGTAAAAGGGAGCCAGCAAAGGGGGTGAGCCTAGGCCACCCGCTTTTCCTGGTCTTTCCAGTAACGCTCCCTGACGTCCTTCTTGACTATCTTGCCGGTGGCGTTTACCGGCAGGCTGTCGACGAAGTCAACCGAGGTCGGTTTTTTGTAAGAAGCAAGATTCCTGCGGCACAGTTCGATAATCTCGTCCCCGTCAGCGTTCATGCCCGGCTTGAGGACTATCACCGCCTTGGGTGTCTCGCCCCATTCCGGGTCGGGGACGCCGATCACACAGCACAGCGCAACGGCCGGGTGAGTATAGATAACCTCCTCGACCTCCCGCGCCGATATCAGGATGCCGCCGCTCTTAATCATGTCTTTCTTACGGTCAACAATGTAGATGTAACCGTCTTCATCGACGGTGCCGATGTCGCCGGTGTGGAGCCAGCCATTCTTAATCGTCTCGGCGGTGGCCTCCGGCTGGTTCCAGTAGCCTCTGGTGACGATATCACCTTTGATAATGATTTCGCCGGGCGTCTTGCCGTCGTGCGGGACTTCTTTGCCGCTTTCATCGACGGCTTTCATTTCCAGTCCGAACTGGGCGATTCCGATTGAAGCGGCGCGCCTCGCGGTCGGGCCGTTGAGGTCCACTTCTTCCGGCTGGAGCATTGAGCCGCAGGCGCAGGTCTCGCTCATGCCCCAGGAGCTGTACCAGACGTGGCCGAAGACCTTTTCGATGCCCTGGATTTCGGCCAGCGAGTGCGGCCCGCCGGTGAGCCCGATAACCTGCACGCTTTTGAGGTTGTATTTTGCGGTGTCAGGGTGGTCCACAAGCCGCTTGATGGGTGTCGGGCTGCCGGTGAAGTGGGTGACACGCTCGCGCTCGATGGCCTTGAGGACAGCGGTAACTTCGTACTGCATCAGGATGGTGCGGCAGCCGCGTAGTACCGGTGTCAGCCGTCCGCCGCCGCCGGCGGCAAAGAACATCGGGGCGTGGAGCAGGTAGACGCTGTGCGGCATGACACGCAGTTCCATGGCCATGCGGGTTACCGCAGCGACGCTGTTTCGATGGGTAATCATACAGCCCTTGGGTCGACCAGTAGTACCGCTGGTATATGACAGGGCGAAGAGGTCGTCTTCGCTGATGTCGGCTCCGGGTTCGGTTGTCGGTGATTTGGCCAGCAGACGGTTGAGGTCGTGCGGGTAGGGGTGTTTGCGGCCGAAGCCAATAAAGTGCCGGACGCACTGCGTGTCTGTTTTGCTGACGATATCTATGAACTGCTCATCGACGACAAGTGCCCGGGCGCCGGAGTCGTTGATAAGAAATGACAGTTCTTTCTCTTTGTTCCAGGTATTGAGCGGGACAGCGACGAGGCCGGCCTTGGCACAGGCGAAGTAAAAGACGAGGTACTCCGGGCAGTTGCGGCAGAGTATGGCCACCCGGTCTCCTTTGTTAAGTCCCAGAGCAACTAAGCCGTTGGCCATGGCATTGGCCCGGCGGTCCATCTCTGCCCAGGTGTAGTAGTCACGGCCTTCGAAGACGATGCCGACCTTTGAGGGGTAGCGGAGGGCGGTGGTCCTGATGATGTCGCCGACTAGCATCTTCAACTCCTGACCGGTTTACTCTGGCTAGAGCAATGTTGGATGAACTCCTAAGGCTTAACGCTGTTCAGTAGTAGATTGTATACCTGGATAAGTTAAGGGGCTAAATCTTGTCAGGAAACTTCGTAGTCCTCATGACTACCTGAAACTCAGCTCGGTGCGCTTGATGATTTCGTCCTGGACCTGCCGGTCAAGGTGGATGAAAAAGGCAGAGAAGCCAGCAACGCGGACGACCAGGTCGCGGTACTTGTCCGGGTGGAGTTGGGCGTCGCGCAGGGTCTCGGACTTGACGCAGTTGAACTGGACGTGGAATCCGCCAAGATCAAAGTATGTCTTGACCAGAGACAGCAGTTTGCGGCTGCCCTCAATCCCGGCCAGAGCACTGGGGTGGAACTTCATGTTAAGGTGGTTGCCGCCCCATTTGGTGGTGTCAATGACGCGGGCCGCCGATTTGACCAGCGCCGTCGGGCCGTTCTTGTCGGTGCCGGGCTGAGCAGAGACGCTGGCATCAGTGAGCGGGACGCGGGCTTTCCTGCCGGACGGCAGGGCGCCGGTAAAGCGGCCGACGGCGAAGTGGACGGTCACCGAGTAGGCCTCGGGCTTGGTAGGACGCCCCAGGTAGTCCGGGAAGCGCTGGTGGAACCGGTAGCAGGCTTCAAAGAGGTTTCTGGCGATGGAATCGGCATAATCATCATCGTTGCCGTACTTCGGGGCTTCCAGGCACATCCGCTGGACATCCTCGTAGCCGACAAAGTCGGCGGCAAGAGCTTCCTTGAGCCGTTCCATCGTCAGCTTCTTGTCTTCGTAGACCAGTTTTTTGATGGCCGCCAGCGAGTTGGCGGTATCGATGCCGGCGACAAAGGTGGTGCCATTGGCCTGGTTGTAGCGGATGCCGCCGTCCATGACGTCTTTACCGGTGGCAATGCAGTCGTTGGCGGTAGCCGACGCAAAGGGCAGGGGGAAATCGCGCATGATGTTCCAGGCGGTGCGGCTGACGGTGCGCTGGAGCGTTATGAAATGCTCTAGCTGCTTCAGGTAGGCGGCATAGAACTCATCATAGGTCTTGAAGGTCGCAGGGTCACCAGTGTGCGGGCCAAGCTGGGTGCCGGTGAGCGGGTCTTTGCCGTCGTTGAGAGCCAGTTCAAGCATCTTGGCAGTGTTGAAGCCGCCTTCCCACGGGGTAGCCGAATACCCGGGTATCTGAGTCTGGACACAGCCGATGACGGAGACGTTGCGAGCTTCTTCCAGCGGCATCTTCTCGTGATGAAGATGGCTGGCGATAGCCTTGTCGATGTTATGCATGGCCGGCTGACCAATGCCGGTTTTGATGAGGTCGACGCATTTCATCAGGAAATCGCTCGACATGCGGTTGTGGTAGAGCACGTCCACCAGCGGCTCAGGCAGGCGGAGCCTTTGCTGGGCTTCGAGCACCAGCCAGTCGAGATGGTTGGTGGCATCCTCACCGTCGGGTGTGTAACCACCAAGGCAGACATGCTGGCCAAGGCGGCTCTGCGACCAGGCGAAGCCATGCGGCGGTAGTACCTGAGCAAGCCCGTTAATCTTGAGGAAATAGTACTGCAGAAGCTCAATAGCCTCTTCGTCGGTAATCCTGCCCGTTTCCCTGTCTTTCTCAAAGAAGGGGTACAGGTACTGTGTGAGGCGCGATGGCGGGCAGTTAAGGACAAAGGGACCTTCAATCCAGACGCCGAGGTGGACGAACCATACCGACTGGAGGGCTTCGAAGAAATCGCGGGCCGGGTTGGCCGGTACCCAGCGGCAGGTGCGGGCCAGACGCTCAAGTTCCGCCCGGCGTTTGGGGTCGGACTCGCGCGCCGACATTTCCTCGGCCAGAGCAGCATAGCGGTTGGCCAGGGAAATCAGGCCCTTAAGTGCCATGGAGGCTGCCTGATAGAAGTAGAAGCGCTTGATGTCGTCGGGGTTGCCGATGTCAAGCTTCGCCCTTTGCTGGTCGATTTCGGCCAGCAGGCCGTTGATGCCTTTGGCCAGAATCTTGTGGTAATCGGGCGTGACATCGTTGTAGCCGCCCGGGGTATACTCGGTGCCGCAACCGCACTTCTGGAGGAGTCCGATATCAACGCCGTGAGTCTGGAGGATCACATCACGGGTGCGGTTGAAGACGTTGGAGTCCCACCAGAACTCGGCGGCCCGGTCGATCCAGGTGCGGTCATCTTCGGAGACGACGGCCTTGCCTCGCTGGAGGGCGAACGACTCGGAGCGCTTCATCCACCGGCAGCCGACCTCGGGGATGGGATAGCCGCCGTATTCAAACTGCGTCAGCGTGCCGGCCAGGGGATTATCGTCGATGAAGATTTTCTTTTCATGGCACAGGCGCTCAAAGACGCGAGCTCGCTTGATTACATTGGGCTGTCCTTCAAGTTCGCGGTAGACCTCAAGCATAATCTGGATTTTCTGAGTATCGATGCGCGGCGTGGCATGGAGCAGTCGGTCTTTAAGACGGGCGACGCGCTCGCTGAGCTGGTGCTCCGGCATAATCTGGACCATGTCTACCTCCTCGACAACCGCCGGCATAAACACAATGGAGGAAGGCGATTTACATAATTATACTCTGTCTCACCGGTTGCTGTCATGCCATGACTTAGGTCGTATTTGTGAACGGCGTGAGCGATAGGGCTTATTCAGTGCGCGTCAGCCTCTGCCGCCGGGTTGCGCTTCAGGGCCAGCACCGCAAGTATGCCGAAGGCATTGGCCGCGGCAAAGACCATCCAGGCGGTGTTGTAGCTCTGGTTGATGTCAAAGATCCAGCCGGCGAACATCGGGCCAGCCATGCCAGCCAGAGTGGTGGCGGCAAAGAACCAGCCCTGAATGGCGCCGAAGGCGATCCGACCAAAGTACTCGCGGGTCATGGCGGAGGAGAGGGCAACGCTCCCGCCGTAGCCGGTACCGTAAAGCAGGACAAACAGCCCGAGCGCCAAGGCCGATGGCGCGAATAGAACAACTGTCAGCCCCAAGGCCTGCGAGAGGAAGGTTATAGCAAAGGCATGCTTGCGGGGAATGCGATCGCCGAGGTAGCCGTAGCCGACCCGTCCGACGTTGCTGATAATTGCCAGCGCGGTGGCAAGAAAAGCGGCGGTGGCAGGCTCAAGGTTGACGCTCTGGAGAAATGGTACGACATGCAGAATAACGGCATTTAGGCCCATGAAGTAGATGGAATAGGCAAGAGCCAGGAGCCAGAAGGTGCGCGTTGTCAGTGCTTTTCTGGCAGTTACTCCGTCGGCGGTTTCCGGTACCGGCCTGCCAGTTGACCCGGTCTGGAAAAGCGGCGACGGCTTATCGCCGTCGGGATAGTATCCATATTCCTCGGGCCGCTGGCGCAGGACCATGGCCAATGCGGGCATGACGATGCAGATGCCGACGCCGACGGCGAACGAGGCAGTCCGCCAGTCCCAGGTCAGGATGAGCCAGGCGATGGCCGGTAAAAGAAGGCCGCCGAGGCCAACTCCGGCTGATGCGATGCCCATGGCGAAGCCCATGCGGCGGCGGAACCAGTTGCCGATGACTGCCTGCAGAGGGATACTGCCGATGCCGCTGGAGCCGGCGGCCATGACAGCGAAGGCCAGGTAGAAAGTAAAGATGGAGTTGGTGAAGCTGAGGATGATGAAACTGGTCCCGACCACGACGGATGAAATGAGTACGACCTTCCGGGAGCCGAAGCGGTCGACGAAGCCGCCGATTACCGGGGAAAGAATGCCGACCAGAACGCCGGTGATAGCGATGGCCGATGAGACTTCGAGGTATGACCACCCGAATTCGGCGATGACCGGCTTGATGAACAGTGTCAGCCCGTAGATAGCGGTCCCACCGCTGATAATGTTGGCGGTCACGGCGGCGACGAGAATCCACCAGCCGTAGAAGACCTTATTTACCATCCTCTGCTTGCCCCGCCGCCTCCGGACATGCCTCCGCCGAAGCCGCCAAAGCCGCCGCTACGGCCTCCGCCGCTGAAGCCGCCCCAGGTTCGGTGCCAGGTGGTTGGTCGGCCAGAAGCCCGCCGCGCTTGGTAGTTGCGGGAAAGCACCCAGTCGAGTCCGGTGCCGACGCCGCCGAGTATGATGGGGGCGATAATGAAGGCGAGCCAGTTGCCGATGAGCGCCCCCAGGCCGACTCCGGCCAGCGCACCCACCACGCCGCCAAGCCAGATTGACTTGGTACGGGACATATAGCTGACCAGATAGCTCAGGAAGATAAAGCCGATGAAGATAAGCCCGAAGAAGCCGAGGTCTTCAGACGGGCCGGAGTACGCCTCCTCATCCGAACCCGGCGGCACTCCCGACCTGATGTAGCCTTCGATGGCATTGACACCGGCGATGATGCCGGCTTCGTAGTCGCCCCGTTTGTAGGCGGGCAGGACCTCGTTGTCGAGGATGCGCCCGGCCCGGGCGTCGGTTATGATAGCCTCAAGCCCGTAGCCGACCTCGATGCGTACCTTGCGCTCGTCGCTGGCGGTCAGGAAAAGGACGCCGTTGTCCTTGTCCTTCTTGCCGATACCCCACTTTTCGAAGAGACGGCTGGCATAGTCTTCGATGGACATACCGTCGAGTGACTTGACCGTAACTACGGCGATTTCGGCGCCGGTCTCTTTCTCAACTGAGGACAGCTGTGTCTCAAGACGGTTCTTGCCGCTGGCAGAAAGGAGCCCGGCGAAATCGCTGACGTATCCCTGGGGCTGAGGGAACGTCTGCGCCAGAAGCGGGCTGGCGACGGCGGTGAAAACAATAGCGGCCAGCACCAGGCCCGGCCAGAGATGCTTCATCTAGAACTCGACCTTCGGGGTGAGGTTGGCCCCGGATACCGATTCGAAATACTTCTTGTCGGTGAAGCCGAACATGCCGGCAATCAGGTTGGTGGGGAAAGTCTTGATGGCGGTATTGTAGTCCCGGACAGCTTCGTTGTAGCGGCGCCGCTCGGTGCTGATACGGTTCTCAGTACCGGCCAGCTCGTCCATCAGGCCCCGGACGGCGTCAATCGACTTCAGCTGGGGGTAGTTCTCCATAACTACCAGGAGCCGTCCCAGAGCAACTTCCAGTTCTCCGGCGGCAGCTGCCTTCTCGTCGGTGGTGACAGCGCTTCCGTATTTGGTCCTGGCCTGGGCGATGGCGTCAAAGACCTTCTGTTCCTGGGCCATGGCGCCCTTGACGCTGTTAACCAGGTTGGGGATGAGGTCATAGCGCCGCTGGTATTGCGTCTCAACCTGCGACCACTGGGCGTCCACCGCCTGCGATTTGCTCACCAGAGAATTATAGGTGCCGATAAGCGAGCCGACGACCACGACGGTCAGGAGAATGATAACGCCGATGGTGATAAACCAGCCGAACTTTTTCACCAGAGGGCCTCCTTAAGGCAGTGGAATATGGAGCAAACGCATTATACGACTGCGGTCATAGGTGCGGCAATGCTTCGGGAAAAATAACGTCGGTTTTAGGCAAGCAGCAGGACGGCGGGTGGGTCCGGTGCTGTGAGGCGGTCTCCTTATAGACGGAGGTTACTTCAGTGGCGCGCGTGATGGCCTGATATTAAGGGCCGGGATACACTCCGCGTCATTGGGATGTATCCCGGCCGAGTGAAAGAGGAAAAGGAGGAGAAGCAAAGCGCCGTGGCTAGCGGCAGGCCAAGGTACCTGGACTCTGCTTGCGGGAAGATAGCGCCGGGGCTGTCAGGTCAAACAGGGTTAAGGTCACCGGTGGCGTGGCGCACCTGTCCGGTACCGCCACGGAATATTTGGCCGGTTGTTTCGCCGGTCTTGACCTGGGCCGTCTGACAACCGGGGACTGCATCGGGTAGAGCGCCTCGCTCAGATACCGACGCTTTAACATTCCGGTCCCTTCTCAATTCCCACAACCTCATTTTAACGATAAATGATTAAGAAACAATTAAGCCTGGTTTAATGACGGGTTAAAATTCGCCGGAATACCCTCTCCGGCGTGCACAGGGCTCAGGGAAATGTCATAATCTGGGGGCAGTCTTGGTCGAGCCGCAAGGAGGAGCCGCTTTGAAAAAAACAATTCACACCGACAAGGGGCCGAAGCCCATCGGCCCGTATTCCCAGGCCGTCGAGGCCGGCAATCTGGTATTTGTCTCAGGGCAGCTCGGGCTGGACCCGGCCACGATGAAGCTGAAGGGCAAGACAGCGGCCGAGCAGGCCAATCAGGCGCTTTGGAACATTCAGGCTATCCTTGAAGCCGCCGGGCTTGGTATGAAGGATGTGGTCAAAACGACTATCCTGCTCAAGGACTTGAACGAGTTCCCGGCAGTCAACCAGGCTTACGGCGAGTTCTTTCGCGGCGACTTCCCGGCGCGGGCGACCTACGAGGTAGCACGCCTGCCGATGGATGCCCTGGTTGAGATTGAGGCTATAGCCTTCCGAAGCTAAGACGGCAGAGGGTCTAATATCTACCAGAGCCACGGGATTAGCGTCTTGCGGCTCCCCGGGTAGTTGCTGAAATGTGTACGGTATTGGTGGCGGGATCGTGCGTGCGGGATGAGGTTGGCCGCGGTCCAGACGGCGAGGAGACGTCGAATACCCCGCGTTCAGAGGTTACCCGGTCTGTTCCTTCCCAGAAGCTTTACCGGGAAGCCGTGGTCGTAGAACCAGCGCATGGTATCGGCAATGGTCTCAGGTAAAGGACGCGGCCGGTAGTCTAACTCGCGCGTTGCCAGCTCATGGGAGACATGCCGGTTCGCGGCCATTGCCTTGATGGAACCGGTCGTGAACGGGGTGTGACGGCCGGTCAGGTGCTGGTAGCCGTGGAGGACCGGTGCGGCCACCCGTGCCAGCCACATCGGGAGAGTGATACGGGGAGGTGCCGACCCGGTGAGAGCCTCGACCATCTTTGCCAGTTCGACCATAGATGCCCAGTGCCCGGATAAGATGTAGCGTCTGCCTGACGGCGCTTGCTCCTCGGCGATGATGGCGGCTGTGGCCACATCACGGGCGTCCACCCAGTTGAAACCGTTGTCGACCAGGGCGGGGAGGCTGTGGTTGGCCAGCGATAGTAATGCTTGGCCGAAGTGGGACGGCTTGAAGTCCCAGGGTCCGATAATGCCGGTCGGGTTGATGATGATCGCGTTAAGCCCGTGTTCGATGGCGGCGCGTACCAGGCGCTCACCGGCGGCTTTGGAGCGGTGGTACGGCAGGCCACCCGAATGTTCGTCCACCAGCTGCCGTTGCTCGTCCACGGGCGTATTGAGCGGCTCCTGGACGAGGGCGTGGATGGAGGAGAAATGTACCAGCCGCCGCACCCCGGCGGCGCGGCAGGCCTCGATGACATTGGCGACGCCGTTCACGTTGATGCGCCGGACCAGAGCGCGGTCGTGCGTGGTGAGTGAGACGCGTCCGGCGAGATGATAGACGACGTCAGCATCCTGGAATGCGGCTTGCAGAGAATGGGGGTCTTCGATGTCGCCGTGGACGATTTCGATATTCAGGCCGTCGATGCCGCGGTGGTCCCGGTGGCAGAGAGCGCGCACCCGGCGGCCACGGGCCAGCAGGGCGCGGACCAGATTGGCGCCGATGTGGCCGCTGGCGCCGGTGACAAGGGTGGTCATGGGTGGGGAGTATAAAAACCCGGGGCTGTGCTGTCAATGTCCTGCCTTGACAATGATAGCGGCGTTGGATAGAGTGTCCGACGGTTCGCATCTGACCTTCGGCGGTTCGGTTTCCCAACGAGTTTTGCGGAGGTGGCCCGATGACTGACCTGCTTATCAAGAATGCCCTGGTCATCACCATGGATGGCAAGCGTCGCATAATAGAGGATGGCGCCGTCGCTGTGGAAGGCGATTCGATAGTAGCGGTGGGGAAAAGCGAAACGCTGTCGGACAGGTATCGGGTGCGTAAGGTCATCGATGCTGCCGGTAAGGCGGTCCTGCCCGGTCTTATCAACACTCACATGCATATCGGCTATGTGATGCTTAAAGGCATCGCTTCCGACATCACCGAGCGGCTCGCCTGGCTCTCCGCGGTTTACCCCTACGTTATCCTGGCCGACCCAAGCGACTGCTACGCCGCCGCCATGCTGGGATGTCTCGAAATGATCAAGGGCGGGACCACCTTCTTCATCGAAAACAATCCCTTCATCAGTCATCCCGAAAATACTGACAGCATCGCCATGGCCGTTGCGGAGAGCGGCATGAGGGTGGCCCTGGCCCGCATGTTCTCGGACAGTAATGCCCCGGACTTCCTGCTGAGCAGTTCCGAAGAAATGCGCCGGGAGGTGAAGCGGCTGTTCAAGACGTGGCACGAGAGGGCTGACGGCCGGATACGGGTCTGGATATACGCCCCCGGCCCGGGCATCAGGGAATCGCCGGAGAGGATGGCCGAAATCAAGTCACTGCTCGCTGAGTACGGGAGCATGGTGACGAGTCACTGGGCTGAAGGGGGTGAGGAGAGCTTTGACTATAAGGGCCGCTATGGCGCCAGGAAGCCGACATATTTCCTGAAAAAGACAGGCTATCTCGGGCCGGACACTCTCCTCGTCCACGCGGTTGTCATGGACGATGATGAAATCAGACTGCTGGCACAAACAGGCACTAGGGTATCGCACTGCCCCACTTCTAATATGATGCGCGCCGGACGGCCCTTCCAGATTTCGCCGGTGGCCAGGATGCTCAGGGCCGGGGTGACGGTCGGGCTGGGTTCCGATGCTTCCATCTGCAACGATAATTCAAGTATGTTCGAGGCGATGAAGATGGCTGTCCTGGGGCAGAAGCTCAGGGAAGGCACGCCGAATGCCATGACGGCGCAGACCGCGCTGGAGATGGCGACAGTGAACGGTGCGGCGGTAGTTGGCATGGGGGACAGGCTGGGTAGTATCGAACCGGGCAAGAAAGCGGACATCATTCTGCTCGACTTGAATAAGCCCCACATTCTGCCTCTGCATAACATATACGAGAATATTGTCTACTGCGCCCGTGATTCGGACGTCGATACCGTCATCATCAACGGCCGGGTGGTGATGGAAGGCCGCAGGGTGCGGACCTTTGACGAGGTCGAAGCGGTGGAGAATGCAGTAAAGACGACAGCGGCGCTGGACGAAAAGGCAAGAAAGAAGGCGAAGACTATTGCTGAATTGTGGGCAAAGTCATACGGCAAGCGCTTCGAGCCGGCCGCCGGCAGGAAAGGTTCCCGTTGACTCTGAATTCAGAATAGCGTAAGTGACGGCCGCTCAATGAAGATGATGGTGGCCGACTTCCTGACTGGTCGAGGGAATGAAAGAGTTCGTCAAACGGCTGGACATAGTTTAGCATGAGCGTGTCCGCAGGACTGCCGGAATGCCGGTGCCCTGAATGCGGGCGGTCCTTTCCCATCACCGGGCCTGTTTATCGTTGCCAAGGCTGTGATTATCCGCTTGAGATACCGGTTGAGGGCGGCTCCGTAGCGGTATCGCAATTTACCCACCATGGCGGGCGCGGCGTGTGGCGCTATCGTCAGATGCTGCCGGTCCGGAATGACGGCAGTATCGTATCGCTGTGTGAAGGTGGCACTCCCCTGCTGGAGGCAGCTCATCTGGGCAAGGAACTCGGGCTCAACCATCTCTATCTTAAGGACGAGACCAGGAATCCAACTGGCACTTTCAAGGATCGGGGGACGAGTGTCGGAGTATCGTTCGCGGTGGAGCGAAAGTTCGCAGGGGTGGGGTGTGTCTCCACCGGCAATATGGCGATTTCAGTCGCTGCCTATGCCGCCAGAGCAGGCAAGAAAGCGCTGGTGCTGGTACCGGCAACAACGCCGCCGGGGAAGCTGATGCCAGTGCTTTCCTACGGTGCCATCGTTGTAGTTATGGACCGGCCGTACTCCGAGATATTCAAAGCCGGGTTTGAGCTTGCGCGGGAACTTGGCTATTTGTGGCTTCATTCCGATTCCCCTCTGCGTATCGAGGGGCAAAAGACCTGCGCCTACGAATTGTGGGAGCAGTTGCACGGGGACGTGCCGGATAAGGTACTTGTACCGACCAGCAGTGGCGGAAACATCAGCGCCATCTGGAAAGGCTGGCGGGAGCTTGAAGCGACGGGGCTGATTAGCCGCCTGCCGCACATGGTGGTGGTTCAAGCCGAAGGATGCTCGCCTATCGTTAAGGCGTTTCAGTCGGGTAAGAACTGTGTTGAGGCGGCTAGCGAAGTATTAACTGAAGCCCATTCCATTTCGAATCCCGACCCGCCGAGCGGGAGCAGAGCGTTGAAGTTGCTGAGAGAGTCTGATGGCGTAGCCGAAGCGGTCACCGACCAAGAGATGCTTGAGGCGCAATCGGCGCTGGCGCGGAAGGAAGGAGTGCTGGCGGAGATGGCTTCGGCGGCGAGCGTGGCAGTGCTGGCCAAGTTGGTGCGGAAGGGTTATATTAGCAGGGAAGACGCCGTCGTCTGCGTGGTTACCGGTACTGGTCTCAGGGATATGGAGTCAGTGGCGAAAGGGACTCGCCAGCCGCTTCGTTTTAGCTCATGGACTGAGTGCCGCAAGGAGCTCAAGCGAATATCAGGAGGTACCGCTTGAAAAATGAAATCAGGGTAGTCCAGGTGGGTGTGGGGCCGCTGGGTAAGCTTATTGTCAGCCACATCGTTAAGGAAAGGAAGGGGCTCAGGCTGGTCGGGGCAATTGATGTTGATCCCGGGTTGACCGACAGGGACCTGGGGGAGGTCTGTGGATTGAGGGCGCTGGGCGTGAGGGTCGCCTCCGACGCTGCCAAGGTCTTTGCCGCCACAAGGCCCGATATCGCCATCTACACTACGACCTCGTTTGCCAGGGACCTGTACAGGCAGATTGAGCCAGCCATTAGGCACGGCGTCAATGTGGTTTCCACCTGCGAGCAGTTGTCCTATCCATATTTCGCTGAAGCGGCTTTGACCGAAAAGTACGACCGGATGGCTGTTAAGAACGGCGTTCGCATTTTTGCCACCGGTATTAACCCCGGATTCCTTATGGACCTACGCGCCATCGTTCTGTCCACCGGCTGTACAAGCGTGAGAAGCATTGAAATCACCCGTGTGATGAACGCCAGCCTGCGGCGGGAATCTTTCCAGAAGAAAATCGGCGCCTCGATGACCATTATGGAGTTCAACAGAGCGATCGAGGAGGGGAGGATAACGGGGCATGTCGGACTTGAGGAATCGATTTGCCTGATTGGCGAGGCCTTGGGCTGGGAGTTAAGCGAAATCCGGGTTGAAGCCGCTGAGCCGGTCATAGCTGAGAAGGACATTATCTCCCAGTATTACCGGGTGAAGAAAGGCCGGGTCAAGGGCGTCCGCCAGTCAGCTTACGGTATGAAAGGCAAACAGAAAGTGGTGAAACTGCGCTTTTTCGCATACCTTGACGCCGCGCCGTCGTACGATGAGGTGCATATTGCGGGTACCCCGGAAATTACCGCTAAGGTTAGCCCCTGCTGGCATGGCGACTACGGGACAGTAGCCATGGTGGTCAACCTGATACCGGCTGTGCTGAATGCACCGCCCGGCGTGCTAACCATTACCGACCTGGTACCACTCGGCTTCAAGTCAGGCGACATGACGCGTTTTATCAATACCGGGCGTTGTAGTTGTTGCTGAAAGCATGAGGAATCGGCGGCGATGTGGTTTAGTATCTTGACCTGCCTGCTGGTGCCTTTGCTGGGGTTATCGGTTGTATCAGGAACAGGGCTGGCTGTCAGTGGTGAAAAGCAGTCAGTGCTGATTGAGCTGGCCGATTGGGACATGGTTGAATGCTCATTCGTACACTCGGTCGAGCGGTCGCGCGTCGTTGAGCTTTATCGGGTGAACAGCCACGGACTGGTACTTTTTGAGTCAAGAACGAAGTCGTTTGGCTGGGGGTTGCCATGTAACGAGCCGGACTATTCAATGAAGGAAATTGACGGGGAGACGTGGTTTGTCTTTGAAATGTCACGGCCAACGCCAAAATTAGTCATTGCTACCGACCCGGTAAACGATTATGTCTTGCGAATAGGTGATAAGATATTCAAGCTCGAGGACTTCGGAGGGACGGTGGAGGTTGAGGTGAAGAACTTCTACAGGATAGGATTTGATTTGCCGGCATGGAAGATGTCCTTAAGAGTCCCGTAGTCGATGCCGAGCGCCTCTGGGCTCGCTTTTCCAATGAGCGTAACCTGACGGGCAGGGTTGCTATCGTTGTTGCGGTTGTTGCCTTCCTGTTCACTGTTCTGCCAATTGTTAACTCGGCGCGTGCCGGATTTATTACGATGGACATGGTCAGGACTGTCCACCTCGCTCTGGCGTTATGCCTTGGCTTTCTCATGTTCCCTGGGGCCAAGCGGCTCGGTGGCCGGGTTTCTTACTGGGACTATCTTCTGGCCGCAGGCGGCCTGTATGTTGGTCTGTACCCGCTGATTAACTACGGTGCATTAGTCCAGCGTGCTGCCACAGGATACCAGCTCATCGATTTGATTACTTCCGGAATAGGCATTGTCTTGGTGCTGGAAGCAACAAGACGGGCCATCAACCCGGCCATGGTATTCGTAGCAGTGGCTTTCCTGCTTTATGCCGTTTTCGGCTCATTTTTACCGGGTGTCTTCTCCCACGGCGGGTACTCCTGGAAATCCATTATTGAGCACATATATCTGACTAAAGAAGGGCTATTTGGGATCCCGTTAACGGTATCAGCCCAGTTTGTTATTCTTTTTATTGTTTTCGGTTCGGTATTCGAGATGAGCGGTGCTGGGAAGTTTTTCATGGATTTCGCTATTGCCTTCACCGGGCGACAGATGGGTGGTCCGGCTAAAGCGGCCGTAGTCGCCAGCGCCCTCTTCGGTACTATCTCAGGGAGTTCCGTGGCCAATGTAGTTACCACGGGTGTCTTCACCATTCCCCTGATGAAAAAAGCGGGTTACATGCCTGAATTTGCCGGGGCAGTCGAGCCGGCGGCCTCCACTGGCGGTCAACTGATGCCGCCGGTTATGGGAGCCGCTGCTTTCGTCATGGCAGAGTTTCTTGGCCTGTCCTATGGCTCCATTGCTCTGGCCGCAGTGATTCCGGCTCTTCTCTATTTTTCCGGCGTCTATATTGCCGTTGACCTGCAGGCACGGAAGCATGGTATCAGGGGACTGGCCAGGGAAGAGACTCCTGCCATCAGGAAGACACTGGTTGGTGGCTGGTTCTACTTTATGCCGATAGCGGCGGTTATCTGGTTCCTGGCGACCGGTTACACTCCTATGCTAGCGGTGGTGTATGCAATGGTTGTGGTGATAGTTATCTTTGTCATCAAGTCTCTCTACGACAACACGAAGGCGGTTGGTGAACAAAAAAAGGACGCTTGGCGGCTGTTGCGTGATATTCTCTCAGCTATTTATAAGGCACTTCAGAGCGGTGGTAAAGGGGCAGTTCCGGTTGCCCTTGCCTGCGCTTCTGCCGGTATTATCGTCGGCGTGGTCACCCTGACTGGCATCGGTTTCAAGCTGGCCAATGTCGCTTTAACTATTTCTGGCAACTACCTGCTGCCGATACTGATAATGACGATGGTAACATCGCTCATCCTCGGTATGGGCGTCCCGACCACGGCCAACTATATTATTACCGCTACCGTCGCCGCGCCGGCTATTCTGACTTTCAATGCTGCGTCAGTTGGTCTCAACATCAGGGACTTTATCGTCCAGTACCCACAGGCAGCCATGGCCGCCCATATGTTTGCTTTTTACTTCGGTGTGGCCGCTGACTTGACGCCGCCGGTGGCGCTGGCCGCCTACGCCGGCTCTGCTATTGCGCGCAGTGACCCCATTAAAACTGCCGCAAACTCGGTTATTATCGGCATCGGTACATACATTGTCCCGTATATGTTTATCTATTATCCGGTACTGTTGCTGGTTGGGGTTGGCTTCTCGCCGTACTCAATCTTATGGTTAATTGGAGTGATGATACTGACACTTGTCTGTATGACCGCGATAACCGCCGGGACGATGGGTTATTTTCTTGGACGTTGTGATATTATAGCTAGAGTTGGTTATATCATAGCCGGTATCTTCATGTTCATGCCGCCTTTGTCTCTCAAGGTTTCTGGACTGGTTATTGTGACGGGAGTAGTGATTTATCAGTGGTGGTCCAGGCGAGGGGTGGTCAAGAGATGAGCTAGTTGTCGGGTTTTTTTTGCGGGTATTCCCAACGGCATCAAAGCGGGCGGTGTGCTGGGCGATGGACTGCCTGCATCATATAAAGGTAATTTTCAGTCGGATTAAATAATTGAACAAGGGAGGTTGACAACACAGGATGAGACTAAAACCAATCGCCATCATTACTATGGTCGCAACCTTGGCAGTCATGGTTGCCGGTTGTGGCGGCCCGGCACCGGCAAAGGTGGAAAAGCTGGCCATCTTCACCGGCGGTACGGCCGGGACTTATTATCCGCTGGGAGGTGGTCTGGCCAAGATTATTAATGAAAAGACCAAGGTTGCCGAGGCTTCAGTAGTCAGCTCTGGGGCTTCTGCCGCCAACGCCAGAAAAATTGGTGAGAAGGAAGCCGGGCTCTGCCTGATTCAGAATGATGTTGCCGCTGAGGCCTATAATGGCCTGCAGGCATTCAAAGATGGAGCCATAAAGAACATCCGCGGCATAGCTGTCTGGTATCCCGAAACCATCCAGTTTGTGACCCTTAAAGAGTTCAACATCAAGACTCTGGCTGACCTGAAGGGGAAGAAGGTTGGTATCGGTGCCCCTGGAAGCGGTACGGCCGTTGAAGCGCTGGCCATCCTCGAATCGGCGGGCATCAACCGGAGCAATGCCAACCTGACCGACCTCGACTTCAAGGAGGTAGCAATCGCATTAAAGGACAAGACGATCGATGCTGGTGTCGTTGTCGCCGGGATTCCGACGGCGGCGGTGACTGATGTCGCTACGGCCCGCGACGTCTACATCGTTGAAATCACGGATGACACCTATAAGGCTATCAAGGGTAAGTACCCGTATTTTGTTCAGAACGTTGTCCCCGCTGGCACTTACAAGGGCGTTGACAAAGATGTCAAAACGGTGGCGGTAATGGCCATGCTGGCCACACGAGAAGACATTCCGACTGACGTTATCTACCAGATTACCAAGGCCATGTTCGAGAATCTGGACGTTCTGGTTGCCACTCATGCCAGGGCCAAAGATATCACTCTGAAGGGCGCTCTCGATGGCATGTCTATCCCGCTCCATCCGGGTGCGGAAAAATACTATAAGGAAAAGGGCATCCTGAAATAGGGAAAACCTGAGGCCTGAGTGTCAAGGGGGTGGCGTTCAGGCAGCGCCGCCCCCTTTTCATATGCTAAGGCGCGAAGGTCTCCAGCCCCAGTTCATGCAGTTTCTTGAGGCTGGGTGCGGTAGTTGTCCTGTCCCAGTCGAGGGCATCCAGGTTGCGGTTGACCTGCTCGTCAATGTCTATGGTCACACCGGTATGGACACCCGAAGTCAGCGGAGGCAACCCCAGCATTCTCGGGTGAATAAACCGCCTGCGTGGATTGATGCTCTCACGCAAATTGAACAGGTGGCGCAGTGTGGCGGCGCGTTCTCCGACCTTTAGAAGCTCTTCGCCGGTAGTGTCCCAGCCAGCAACTGAGTTGAGGAAGCCGGTGAAATAACGCATGGGCTCTCTAATTATCTTGTATCCCGCGTGTAAGCAAAGATTAAGGCAGTTCAGAAGATGCCCCTCGAACCCGCTGGGCCCGAAGCCCTGTGTATGACGTCCCGGTGTGGCATCCATCAAATACCTGGCGGCGGAGAGGCGGTCGCTCTTACGGGCAACGCCGAGCTTGGGGTCATGCATGCCCGGCTCCTGACCGCCGACATGGACGGCGAATTTCTCCGCCCCGCGTCCGATACGTCTGGCGGCCAGCGCAACCCCATCGGCGAGTACCGCTCCGAACCCCTCCCGCCTGGCTATCTTCTCCGTCAATGCCACAATCGACCGAGAATTTCCCCAGGTCAGCTCGAGGCCATCAGTTTCCTCTTTGCTGATAATCCCGTTCTGGTAGCATTCTATGGCGAAGGCTACGGTGGTGCCTGCAGAAATGGTATCGATACCGTGGCGGTTGCAGATGTCGTTGGCCATGTTGATAGAGTCGGCGTTATTGTTCAGACACATAGCTCCAAAGGCAATCTGGGTCTCGTATTCCGGCCGTCGCAAACCGGCCTGATACGGGTATTCCTGACGGCCCTTGTCGAGAATGCCCTTGCATGCCACGGGGCAGCGCCAGCAGCCCTCATTGTGGATGCGGTTGTGAGATGCTGCCTCGCCGGTCAGGCCGCCGTAGTCCGGCATATCGGCGGTAAAGGAACCGCCCCAGTTCTTGAACGGGGAGCTGCCGATTTCAATCATTTCTCTGGTCCAGCCGCTGGTGCCGTAGCGGTGATAAAGTTCCAAATAAGACAGTCCGAGCACCTTAATCCGCCGTAGCTCGTCAACGTACTGGCGTTTGAGGCCCTCCGCTTCCTGATGGTGTGCTAGGGACGGTTTGTAATTGCCGTTTACGGCAACCGCCTTCAGGCGTTTGGCGCCCATGACGGCACCCAGGCCGGAGCGCGCTGCGGTTGAACCGTGTTTGGTCATTATCCCCGCAATCAGCGAGGTCTTTTCGCCGGCAGGTCCGATACAGACTACCTTGGCTCCACCGTGCCGGTCACCAATGGCCCTTTCGGTCTCATACGTGTCTCTGCCCCAGAAGTCAGCGGCGTCATGAAGGACGGCGCGTCCGTTATCCACCAGCAGGTAGACAGGTCTATCGGAAACGCCTTCGATGATAATAGCATCATAACCGGCGAACTTGAGATAGGGTGCGAAGTCACCGCCGCAGTTGGCGTCGCCCCAGCCGCCGGTTAATGGCGACTTACCGACGGCCTCAAAGCGGGAACTGCCGACCGCCGGTGTCCCTGCCAGAGGGCTGGTGAAGAAGCCAAGGATGTTGTCTGGCCCAAGGGGGTCAATGCCGGGCTTGATAAGATGAAAAATAGTTCGGCAACCCAGGCCATAGCCGCCGATGAAAGACCGACAGGTCTCCTCATCGAGAGTCTGGTTCCAGACCCGACCATCGGTCAGGTTTGCCCGGAGTATTTTGCCCATGTAGCCTGCAGGCATTGATCGTCCCCCGCAAAAACGTATTTACAGCAGCTGCCTGGACTGCCAGCCACCACTGGCTTCCACTCTCTTCATCCAGGAGAAGCTATCACTGAGTCTTCTGTAGAATTGTGGGCGTGATTCCTTCAACATTTCCAGATTATCGACGGCGAAAGCGGCGGGGTGGCAGACCAGGCCTTTTTCTTCAATCAACTTGTACACATAGTCCACATCATCGTCGTCGGGTCGGGCGAGGCCGAACAGGTGACGGAGCATTTTTTGGTGAAAATGGTCCGGGGTGCAGAAGAATGCAAAGGCACCGTGCAGCCACCGGTTGTATTCTTCAAACCCCGGTTCACCGTTCAATTCGCGTTTTATGGCCTTTGCGGCCTGGTAACCGCTGGCTATAGCCCCCTGTATGAACGATTCAGCACCAATTGCATCGCCTACAATCAGAACGTTACCTGCTACTGGATTATCGATAATCGGGCTGTAATCGGTGCCTCCGGTGGTGCATTTGCGGACTATTCTGGCTCGGGAAAACCACGGGGCATATCGCGAGTTTTTCATGAAGGTGTCGAGTACCGCTTTGGCATGGTCGCCGACCGTCGTTAGCTGTTCCAGATTGTTGTTGCCGCCTTCCGAGTGCAGTGCGAGGAAAATTGTCATTGGGCTTATACTTGGATATTCCCAGGCTATCAAGGTGCCGTATTCTCTTTCTTGGCGTTCCACTCCTTCGAGAATGTAACAGTACACCAATACTTTGCGCGAAACACGGTTGCGATTGAGGCCCAGACTGTTGACAACTCTGGAGAAACGCCCGTCTGCGGCTATCACCTTACGCGCCCTGTAAGAGTCAAGGCCTTTTGAAGACTGGATTGTTACCACTGCACCGCCACTGATATTCTCGACGCCGGTTACCGTCGACCCCAACATGAACTTTGCACCGTTCTTCATGGCATTTTCGTAAAGGCAGCGCAGTATGTCGGAGCGGCTCAGGTACAGTCCCCATAACTCGTTTTTTATACACCAGACACGGTAGCCCGATGGCGACATCTTCAGATAGTTGTAATAGGGAATGATGGGCCCTGTGTACTCGTAGCTGAAGCCTATTCCGGGGAACTCAAACCTGGCAGTAACCGGAATTCCTGTGCCGGGCCCCAACATGCGTTGTCCCGTGCCCAGGACAACATTTACTGGCTCCAGGTATTCGTCCGGTATGCAAAATTTCCAGTAGAAGATTGATCCATCAGCCCGCGCTGGCCCGGCAACTTCTCCTTTGCGCTCTGCCAGTAGAACGTTAAGACCGTCTTTTGCCAGCGCTGACGCCGCTGTCAGTCCAGCCATCCCGCCGCCAGCAATTATTACGTCGTAATCCATTGATACACCTCCTCGACGAAACAGGGGATCCGTTCCGGCACGTCACCAAAGGTCTGGTAGTCACACAGGTACACCTCCTCGCACTTCAGTGTCCTGAAGAAGTTCATTACCGGCGTTCCGGTCTTGAAGAGTGACTTCTTCGATAGCATGGCGCCTGAATACCTGAGTTAAGCTAATTCTATAACAAAGTCATGGCAAAAGTGCGTTGCGGCCAGGGTTGGTAGCTCCAATCCATTCGCCAACGGCCCCGACGACTCAAGAAACTGTGCTATTCCCCTGGACATGGCAGTTCTCCCTGTGACCCGCAATGTCCGCTCCGGTTGGGCATTGTCTTCAGTGCTGTACTGGCTGACGAGACCCTGAATCCCTGTTCTGGCTGAGCGACTTCAGAAAGCCGAGACCATAATGCTGAAGAATGCCGCCTGGGCTTCCACCGGCACGGACAGGCCCATTTTTTGGAACGCATTGTGCTCCCGGCCACGACATGCCGAACAAGTTGTGCTCCTGGAGAGGCCGGTAGTCGAACGGCTTGCGCTCCGGCGTTTCGGCAATGATGTGCCGGTAAGTATGGCAGGCGGTATTTCGAAGACTCTGGATTAAGCCGAAGTTGACACCGTGAGCCTGGCCCAGCCATACCGGTCCCCAGAAAGGCGGTACCGTGTCCGGCTGGAAGGTCCGGTGGTCGATTAGCTCTTCTCTGGCAATCTCCTCGATGTGGTTGAAGAACACCTGTCTTTGAGGCGTCTCTGCCTGCGGTAAATGAATTGCCACGCGGGTATTGAGTTCTTCCCTCAGGCCGGTAACGTTGTTAACGTTGCGGATGGCGGCATCGAGGAGCATGAAGGGGTAGCCTTCCCTGACCAGAGATAGCGTCCCCACCAGGCGGACGAAATTGCCGGTCACTTTGTTCTGGGTGTTTTTGTAGACCTCGACGAGGCGCAGGCCGGTGGGCGCGCTGAGATATTTGCGGATGATGTTGACCGAATAAGTGTCTCCAAACTCGGCCTGAACGATGAACTGACCGACCTCGACAAGTCCGGGGATGTCGGGCAGGGGCTGTGTGAAGCGGCGGTCGAGACGGGCGGTTGACGGCTGAAGATAGTCCGAGATAAAACAGGCTTCGTCCACGGCTATTTCTTCATCAGGCTTTTGAAGTAGGCAATGGCGTCGGCCTGGTTCTTCGGCAGATATTTCAACAACCCGTTGGGCGCAATCTTCGGTTGGTAACGCTTATGCATGTCGGTAAAAAGCGCCAGCGGTAAATTGGGTAGCTGGTGTTTCTTGCGGAAGGCGGCCAGGGGCAGGGTATTGATGACCATGGTCTCGTGGGTGGACATGGCTTCGGACATAATACAGCCATCGTGGTCGATAATTGCTGAAGCGCCGGCAGCCCAGTCGCCGATGGCTTCATGGCCGGAAGCGGCATTGTTGACGAAGACGCCGTAGACCATGTTGGCCTGGCAGGCGGCCTGGAAGTCCATGCGCAGATTGTGGACCAGGCCACCTCTTAAAGCGGGCAGAGGCGTCCTCGTCCAGTAGCCGGCACCGATGGTCATGAGCCGGATGAATACCTCGGCGCCTTTGAGCGCCAGAGCGCGGGCGATTTCGAACTCGTAAGCACAGGGGTGGAAGGCGATATTGCCGATATCGGTGCGTGCCACGGGAAAGACAGCATCCCAGCCGTACATCTCCACGTAGCGGTCCAGCACGTCGTAGATCGAAGTCGAAAAAGCCAGGCCGGAAAGCTGGCGCGGTTTCCAGTTCTGCAGGATGATTTCGCCTTTGGGGTTGATGATGATGCCGAGGTCGATGAAATGGCCCGGCCATTCTTTGAGCTTGCCGTAACATCCGAAGGCTATATAGCAGTTCAACTGCTTCGCCTTCCTGCCGATAGCTTCGGTCTCCGGGCCAGGCACGTCGATGGCCACCCGCAGTTCCTCCTCGCGAGTGCCGGCGATGTGGAAGCCCTGCAGAGGGAACTCGTGGAAGATGAGGATGTCTTTCTTGATGTCCCTCCGCAGGTCCCAGTACTGGGCCTGGTCGGCCAGCCAGAGCATCCGGTCGAGGTTCTCTTTTATTTGCCTCTCTGCCTTGCCGGGGTCGTAGATATTGAGCTTCGATTGGATAACGGCGTAGGTGACTTCGTCGGAGCGCAGAGGGACAGTCTCGTAATCGTTAAACGGCTTGCTGGCGGCTTGCGACATGTGAAGACCTCCTGAGAAACTAACTCAATGGGGGATATGCGGCCACAGCTATTTTAACATACACCGGAACGGTAAGGTTGTCTTACGTGACCTAATCTGGTCAAACGGTCTGCCCAGGGCTTTGCCTGAATGTTTTGACAGGGGAAATGCTTAAGTGGTATCGTAAGGGTATCCTTACACCCCATATTACACAATCTCAGTGAGGAGGTTTGCATGAGAGGATTCGCCGTTGTCCTGTCACTGGCACTCATCATCACTCTGATGGTAGGCTGTGCGCCTTCGGCGGCGCCATCGCCTTCGCCAGCGCCAGCACCGAAACCCACGGTAACCCCGTCCCCGACACCGGCACCTGCCCCGGCACCTTCGCCGACGGCGCCCGCGATTAAGACAGGCGGCATACTTCGGACATGGTCCACGGTGACGTGGTCAAGCTGGGATGCCCATCGGAAACCGGCTTACGCTCCTCTCTATGCCATGCCGGTATTCAATAACCTGGTCCAGTTCGATATCAATAAGCCGGATATCAGCCCGCAGAACCTTGTCGGCGACCTGGCGGAGAAGTGGGACGTGAGCGCCGATGGCAAAGTCTACACCTTCTACCTGCGCAAAGGCGTCAAGTGGCATGACGGCACCAATTTTACCGCTGACGACGTAGTATACAGCCTTACCAAGATGGCTGATCCCAAACAGAGCAGTCTCGTCGGTGATTTTCCCGCCTACGACAAAGCCGAGAAGGTTGACGATTACACCGTCAAAGTGTACCTGAAGTTTCCATCACCTTCTTATCTGCTCCAGCTGGCCGGCACCTACGCCGTGATACAGAGCAAGGCGACGGCAAATATCGATAATAAGACCACCGCTTTCCTCATGGGGACCGGCCCGTTCAAGTTCAAGAGCTATACCTCCGGGGTCAGTCTGGAGCTGGAGCGCAACCCCAACTACTTCAAGAAGGATGCCAGCGGCCGGCAGTTGCCGTACCTTGATGGCGTGACCTTCGCCCTCATGGCAGATAAGTCGGCCATCATCGATGCGCTGGTGACCCAGCGCCTTGATGGCCACGGGTGCTTCCTTTATAACAACCAGGTGGAATGGGAACGCGGCACGACCCAGGCCAAGGCGGTGCAGGCGGCAAAATACACACCGCCCAGCCTCGCCCTGGTCTGGCTTAATCCCAACTTTAAACCCTTCGATGATATCAGGGTCCGCCAGGCGATCCGACTGGCACTCGACCGGGACCAGGCTGTCATCGCCGGTTACGGTGACGCGAGCTGGGGAGATACCAGCCGCACCATCTTCACCTCGGTATTCGGGCTGGCTCCGGATGAGATGCGCAAGTTAATCGGGGAAGATAAACCGTATGCGGACCGTGTCACGGCCGCCAAGAAACTCATGGCCGATGCCGGCTATTCCGGTGATAAGCGACTGGCTATCCGGCTCGTCGGCCGGACACTCGACGTCCAGGTCAACATCGCCCAGTGGTGGGCGGATAAGCTGAGGGCTATTAATGTTGATGCTTCCATCGTTGCCCGGGATATGAATATCGCCCGCGAGATGCGTGACAAGCTCGACTTTGAAATCTTCTGGGACAACCCGCTTATCATTCTGGGCGACCCCGATGAATACACCAGCTGGTTCAAGACCGGCGGCGTCAATAACTTCACCAAGTACAGCAACGCTGAGGCGGATAAGCTCTGGGATTCACAGTCGCGTGAGATGGACTATGCCAAACGCAAAGGCATGACTCAGGAAATTGAGCGTTTGGTGATTAAGGACGCCTGGATTTACAATCTGAACAGCACCAAGTATTCGGCCGGCTGGCAGTCATACGTCAAGGGCTGGAAGAACCAGGACGCCATCTATACTCAGAAGCTAAAGTACGAGACTCTCTGGATTGATAGGTAGCGATGTGAAGGGCGCGAAGAAGGGCCAGGCTGGTGGCCTGGCCCTTCTTTTTGTGAGCCGGAAAGTCTGTGTGGTGCCTTTGCGGGCGACGCGGGGTTGTTGCCGGGTTCTGTGTGCCACCGCCAGGAACACGGGTCTACCGCTGCCTCTGAGACTTTTGCGTTGCCCGGCATGCGTTCCGCTACGGCTGGAGGAAACGGATGAGGGGGTACGATAATGCGACGAAGATGGTAAAGATGGCTGCCATGATTATTATCAATTTGGTGCCGAACCTGCCACCTTCGACAGGTCTGGAGCGGATGAACCAGGAGAGGATGAATGTCGCAGCCGGGAGCACGGCGGCAAGCTTGATGGCGGAGGCAAGGCCGATGGCATTGCCTAAAGCACCCATTACCGGCATCCCCAGACCGGTGCCGATGGTCAGAGCGACCATGAAAATACCGAGGCCGGCACCGCGCTCGTGACGTTCCAGTTCATCGGTAAGAAGTGCCAGCAGAGAAGGCCAGGTGACTGCTGCCGCCAGCGACCAGGCGATTATCCAGGCAATTGCAATTAACGGGACCGACGGGTTAGACACCAGCAATGGGGCGGCAGTAAGCATGAAGAAAGCGGCGGTCAGTGGCCATTTCCTCCCCACCACATCGGCAAGACGGCCGAACAGGTATGTGAGAGAGACCGAAGCGAGGCCGTATAGTGCCAGCATCATGGCTAGGGCCATCTTAGGGTCGGGTTTAATAATTCCAGCCGTCTTGAGGTCGGCCAGGTACAGGCTGAAAAGGACTACGATGGTTCCGAGCATCCAGTATTGTGAGAGGATTCCCAGACAGGCGAAAAGGACGTTTTTTCGCTTAAGGATGCTGAAGAAATTCGATTTCTTGGTGGGGGAAGTGGCTGCAGCTTCAGGTTGGACTTGCCTGCGGGAGTGCGTCTCAGGGACGAATGCCCAGAGGACGACTGTGGCCAGAACGCAGGCACAGGCAATGGCGAGCCATACCGAGAAATAGCCGTAGGACGTGGAGAGGACTCCGGCCAGCGCTGAGCTGATAGTCACACCGATGGAGACGGACGTGCTCCAGATGCCCATGTAGGCGCCACGGCGTCCGGGCGGGGCTAAGTCGGTCAGGATGGCTGAAGTGCATGGGCCCAGGGCGCCAGAAAAGAAACCCTGGACCAGTCTTATGAGAACAAGATGTACGGGAATGGTAGCCAGACTGTAAGTAAGCACCAGAAGACCGGTCCCCAGAAATCCGATGGTCAAGGGCAGGCGACGTCCCCACGAGTCTGACAGTCTTCCGAAGACGACGTTGCCGAAGCAGTTGGTGATGGAGTACACGCCCATGATGATGCCGACCATGAAGGGTGCCGCGCCCAGTTCCTTGGCAGAGTAAATCGGCAGGACCGGCGCCGTCATCTGGGTTTCGAACATGTAGAAAACAGTCACCACCGCCGCCGCGGCGACGACGTAACGCGAGGTCAGTTTAACCATGCCGCCCCTCCCTCGCCAGGCAACTTATTGGAGTGAATAACAGTGGCGGCCGGAGGTACCGCAGCCGCCACAATGGAGATGGCCGGGTTACCAGAGCTCGTGGCCGGGGAGTTCCACTTTGATGGCCCCATAGGGGCACATCTTCTCACAGTACCGGCAGGCGACGCAAAGCTCCAAATCTTTGCACCGGGCCTTCTTCCTGTTGCCGACCGGGATCAGCTCCATGATTTCCTGGGGGCAGTTCTCAACGCAGACGTTACAGCCGGTGCATTTATTGTGGTCAACCTTATGGACTACTGGCAAAGGCACAAAGGTGCTCATGGCAATATCCCCTCCTACAGCAGGCCGACCATGATTTTCTTTTCGGTTTCTTCCCCCAGCGCCCGGATGATGACGCCTTTGGCCGGGTCTCTATCGCGGAACCATTTACGCTGGAACTTTTTGGTCCTGGCGATGCGTTCCTTGAGTCCCTTGTCGGTTATCGGCTGGGCCTTCCTGTACAGCTCCACGTAGTATTTCAGGTAGTCTGAGAAAGCCGAGACAATTGTTTCGATCCGGTCATTGGGAAGCTCTATATTTATTTCGTACACACTGGAAAGCATCCGCCACCAGGCCATATCCGGGTGGAAAATAATCTTCTGCGGTCCGAGATCCCAGTATTTGGCATAAAGGGGCGCGATTGCGTCGTAGTATTTCTCCTTGTACCACTCTTCGGCAGTCAGGTCGAGGGTCGGCCAGAGGTCAACGATGAGGCTTGCTCCATGTGCCCGCTGGTCGAGGTCGGAAACGAAGACAGGCAGGTCATAGTCATCGGCAGGACAGATGACGAAAGTCTGGGTCATGCGCGGGGCTTTGGGCATGTAGAAGTACCAGCCGAGGCTGATTTTCTCCGCCTTATCGGTGAAATAATGCTCCATGCGGCAGGACATCATGGGGCTTTCGATGCGTTTGCTGAGGCTGGCCAGGTCATAGCCTTCGAAGGAGTTGAGGGGTTTTAAGGGCAGGTCTTTGATGATATTCCACCCCGCCTCCACCAGGGGAACCGGCTCGTACTTGAGAGCCTGGCCTAAAGACTTGATCTCACTGACTAGACCGCTCATAGACACCACCTCCAAGTCTTTAATCACCTTTATGTTAATAGCGGTTCAGGGACGGCGTCAATATCAATGAGTAATCGCATACGTACTTACGACGGTCTGCGTATCTGATTGGCTTCTATCTGGACGTCAGTGCGGAGGAGTCTGCCGGCAAGACCACGGTTGAGCGAAAGCGTCTGCTGCAAACAGTTGATGTAATAAGCGTAATCGCTTATTATTTGAGTGATGCGGGCAGGGCATGTGAACTCCAAGCTGGGCAGGGGAGAAGGAAAGTGTGGTAAGAGAAGCGGGAATCACGGATAACGGCCAGCGCTATATTAGCGGACGGCTGGCCGATGACGGTGTTGGTGAATACATTGACCTGAGAACGGCGTCGAAACTATCGGGAATTGCCCCCGTTACTTTGAGGGCACAGGCGGTAAAGGGAAGGCTTCGTGCCGTGAGGCTCGGCGGCCGTTGGGTGACGACGCGCGGTCATCTCCAGCAGTACCTTGACAAGCGCGCGCGGCATGTAAGAATGGAGGCGAAGGGACAGGACGCGGTGGCCCCGGGCAGGCCCCCCGTAAAGCTGGATGACGACCTCGAAATCTGGATACTCCTGCATCAGGTCTGGCAGACCATGCAGAAGGCCAGAGAGAAGGAGCTGGCACGATGCGGTGTCAGTCTTAAGCGGAGCAACATCCTCTTTCTGATTACGGCCATCGCTTCTGCCGGGAGACCGGTCACGGCCGGTGAGATAACCCGCTGGACTCTGCTCGAAAAACACACCGTTTTCGAGAGGCTCAAGAGGATGGAGAAGGATGGACTGCTCAGGCGTGTCTCGGGTAGAGCGGGTGAAAGGGCAAAGGAACTGGTGCTGACGGAAGCGGGTGAGCAGGCACTGGAGCGCTCGGCGAAGCGGGACTCTGTTTCGAAGATGCTCTCGGCCCTCTCACCGCACGAGCGGCAGGAGCTTAAGGTTATCTGCAGGAAACTGCGTGATGCCGCTGTGGATATAATCGATGACTACACCAAGCGCGTGCTTCTCTGAATTTGATGCCGTTCATTGAAGCGGCAGGTCATAGATGCGCCAGCGCTTGTAGATCTGGCAGCCGAAGGTTGTGGCCACTTTGATGATAGCGTCGTTATCTTCCAGCACCAGCGAACCTTCGAATTCCGTGTAGTTCTTGCTCAGAATGAGACTGGCGATTTCACTGGCCAGCAGGGGAGAAATGCTTTCCTTTCGGTACTGCGGCCTGATGCCAAAAAACATGCCCCTGGTCCGCGGTATTCTCCGTCTCATCATCAGGATACGGGCGATGCGGACCAGGTCTGAATCCCCATACCACCGCCATCGCGGCCTTAAAGCCCAGTTGGGGTCGGGAATGATTCCCATCACCGCCGCCGGTTCGCCGTTGACATAGGCGAAGCGGACCAGTTCCGGGTCCAGAATCATCCGAAGTGAATCAGCAATAGCATCGCCTTCCTCGTCGGAAATCGGCAGGAAGCCCCAGTTCTGGGACCAGGCTTCATTGTAGATGTCGACTACCAGCCGGATTTCCTCCCTGAGACGCTTCATCTCCAGCGGCCTGGTAGTAACGCCGGTTTTCGGCGACAGCCGCCCGAAGCGTTTAATTAATGTCAGATTGGCCCGGTCTCGATGTACGATGAACCCGAGGTAGTCTTTGGCCTTACGGAAGCCATAGCGTTCCAAGAACTCGCCGTAATAAGGGGGATTGTGCGTGGTTTCCACCGTCGGTGCTTTGTCGAAGCCGTCGATCAGGATACCCTGTCGTTCGTGGGTCGAATTGGAATACTCACCGGGCCCGCGGAGTACGGCCAGACCGCGGGCGGCCACCCAGTCCCGGGCGCGGTCAAGAAGTGACCGGGCCACCTCGTAATCTTGCACGACCTCGAAGAGGCCGAAAGAGCCGATTGATGTGTGGTGGTATTCGTTGAACTCGTGGTTGACGGCGGCGGCGACCCTGCCGACCGGCTCTTTCCCCCGCCATGCCATGAAGTGGGTCACCTCGGCGTGCCGGTGGTAGGGGTGCTGTGGGGTGAGCAAGCCCTTAAACCCGAGAAGCCGGCTTCCCAGATAATCGGCATTCAGCGGCGGCGTCCAGCACGGGTCACCGCGGTACAGCTTCCATGGAAGCCCGACGAACTCCTTGAGGCGCGGCGAACCGAGGGGGATTTCCTCTATGGTTAACACGGTACTGTTCATGAATCCTGCCGGCGATGCCCCGACGGCGGGGGACCGGCTGCCAGCAGACTATACCTAACGGTTCTTCCAGTCAACTCAAAGCCGGATTTGGCCTGGCGGTTTCTCTGGTTCATACGCATCTGCGGCTTGGCCTTGATTGGCAATTCCTCATAAATTGTCCCGTTTATTGATAATTCCTGGACTGTTCAGGGCGGTCATTCGGCCGGAGGGTTTGCGATATAATGAGCCGGACGGCACCCGTGGAAAAGACTGTATCAATAATTATTCCAACCTACAACGAGAGGGACAATATCGCCCCGCTGGTCCGGAGGTTGCACGGCGCTCTATCCGGCTATGACTGCGAAATTGTTTTCGTTGATGATAATAGCCGGGATGGCACCGCCGAGGCGGTTTCGGTCTTGTGTGTGGCGTATCCGGTAAGGCTGATTGTGCGCCGGAATGAAAGAGGACTGGCCTCGGCGGTGCTTGAAGGAATCAGACAGACGAACAGCAAAATTGTGGTGGTGATGGATGCCGACCTTCAGCATCCACCGGAGATTATCCCCGGTCTGCTCAAAGCGGTAGACGGTGGTGCTGATATCGCCGTTGCAAGCCGGTATGTGAAGGGAGGGGGCTGCTATGGCTGGGGATTGCTGCGGCGGGTAATATCGAAAGGTGCCATAGTCCTGGCGCACCTGTTTTTACCGTCGACAAGGCAGGTCAACGACGTGGCGTCCGGCTGTTTTGCTCTCAAGAGGTCGGTCCTGACCGGTGCCGACTTAAGTCCGGTGGGTTTCAAGATACTGCTTGAGGTACTTGTGGTCGGCAAATGGGACAAAGTTGTGGAGGTGCCCTATATCTTCAGGACCAGGAGTGCCGGCGAAAGCAAACTGCGCCTGAGCCAGCAGGTGGACTATCTAAAACACATCTGGAGTCTGATGAGCCGGACCGGGGAGCTGCTGAGATTCCTTAAGTTCTGTCTGGTCGGCGCCAGCGGGGTGGTGGTCAACGAAGGACTGCTCTGGCTGCTCAGGCAATTCGCCGGGTTGTCCCTGCCGCTGGCCTCGGCTATCAGCATTGAGGCTTCCATTATCTCCAACTTTACGCTTAATGACTATCTCACCTTTCGGGACCGCCGTGTCCGGGGGCTACGGGCCTTTTTCATGCGGCTGGGTAAATTCAACGTTGTCAGTCTCGCCGGTCTTGGGATCAATATGGGCACGCTTCTGGCGCTTACTTACCTGCTGGGTGTGCACTATCTGATTTCTAATCTTGTCGGAATAGCCCTGGCGGTTATCTGGAATTATCTGGTAAACCTCCGGTGGACATGGAAATAGCCCGACTGATAAGGCGGCTGGCCGGCTGGGAGCACATCTGGCTGTGCTTGCTGGTGACAATTGTGCTGGCCGCGCACTTCGGCCTTATCCTGCGTCCCGATGTGCCCATGTTCGACGAGCAATATTACGTTCCTGACGCCAGGTCTATCCTTGATGGAAATGGCACTCTTCGTCCGGAGCACCCCCCTCTGGGTAAACTGATCATAGCGTCCGGCATTCTCATCTTTGGCGATAACCCTGTAGGCTGGCGGTTCTTCTCGGTGCTTTTTGGTGCCCTCGGTATCGTCTTCTTCTATCTCATCTGCCGGCGTTTGGCCATGCCGCGGGCGGGGACGTTACTGGCAACCTTCTTGCTTTCACTGGAGAACCTCACGTTCGTTCAGGCAAGCATAGCCATGCTGGATGTGTATTGTGTGACATTCATGCTCGCCGCCTTCTGGCTCTATCTCAGGGGAGATTTTCCGCTGGCCGCAGTGTGCGTGGGCCTCAGTACACTGGCCAAGCTGACCGGCGCTCTGGCGCTTCTTGCCATAGGCCTGCACTGGCTTTTAGCCGGCCGCAGCCGCCCGTGGCACTTCATCAGTTCGATGCTCCTGGTGCCGGTTTCCATTTTCGTGCTATTGCCGCTGTTCGACTTTATAGTATCTAGGCATCTCGTTGACCCCGTTTACAGCATGAAGACCATGCTGAGCCTGAGCAGTACCCTGACCTTTTCCGGTACTGAACACCCGAGTCTGAGCCGTCCCTGGGACTGGGTACTGCGTCCGCTGGCGATGCCTTACTGGTACGAGCCGCACTATACCGGGGCGATCAGTTTCACGGTATGGGCGTTTGTCATCCCCGTTATGCTTTACATGGTTTTCAGGGCAACCAGACACTGCCATGCGGCGCTGTTCAGCATCGTCTGGTTCGCCAGCACCTACCTGGTGTGGATACCGCTGAGTATTCTCACCGATAGAATAAGTTTCGTATTCTATTTCTACCCTGCGGTCGGGGCTGTCTGTATTGCCCTGGGACTGGGGCTTGCCCGGCTTCTTGATATCCGGCGGACGAGGAAAGATAGCGGCGCCGGACGTGCGGCCATAGCAGGGGTTGTGGTTTACCTGATAGCGCATGTGGTGGTTTTTGTTGTTCTGTCGCCGATGTCGGGCTGGCAGGTTGTCTAGCAGGCCGGTTTTCCCCGGGCCGCGCCGTGTCGCAGATAGTCGCGTTGTCAGGGGATGAGACTGTGGAGCAAATATTTTGCAGATAACGCGCAACAACCACTGGAGAATGTTGATTATCTTCGGGCTGGCGCATCTGGCCATCTTCCTTTGCTTCTTCGCAGTGATGGCCCAGCTTTTCTATCCGGCCGCCGGCGAGCTTGAGCGTAATTTTGCCCTGCAGATGCTTGACGGCCGCATGCCGTACCGGGACTTTGCCTGTGAATACCCTCCCCTGGCGCTCCTGAGTTTCCTTGTGCCGGCACTGCTTTTCCGGACCCCGGCGGCGTATGCTTTTGCTTTCGCCGGCGAGTTACTGCTGTTTGACCTGATGGTATTGGTCCTGATAGCCTCGCTTGCCTCACGTCTGAATATGCCTGTGAGGAGCGCGCTGGCGGCATACACGGTATTGCTCCTGGCTGTGGGGCCTCTGGTGGTATGCCGTTACGATATGCTACCGGCCATGCTGTCGCTGGCGGCTCTCTGGGCTTTTGTCGGCAGGAGGACCGGTACTGCCTGGACGCTGATTGCCCTTGGCGTTACCGCCAAGCTGTACCCGGTAGTGCTGGTGCCGTTGTTTTTCATTTACAACGTGATAAACGGAGAATATCGCCGGCTCGCCAGAGGCATCGTCTTCTTTCTGGGCGTGCTCTTTGTGGTTGTCGTCCCGTGGCTGGTAATTGATGCCGCAGGCTTCTGGCATTCGCTGACTTATCACATGGAGCGGGGGCTCCACTCCGAAAGCACTTACGGGACGGTGCTTCTGGTGGCCCAGTCCCTGGGATGGACCAGGGTCGAGGGCAGTCTTACCTTCGGTTCCTGGAACATCACCTCTCCGCTGGCCGACGTCCTCGGAGGATTATCGTTCTATTTCGTGTTGGGGTTTCTTGCCGCAGTTTACGGTTGGTTTGGCTGGCTGGTGGCGGGGTGGGTGAAGGGAAGGTCGGGAGGGGGTATTGCGGGACCGCATTATGCGGTGCGGCTATTGCTTCAGGTCGCTTTCCTGGCGGTACTTGTCTTCATGCTGACCAACAAAGTCTTCTCGGCGCAATACCTGATATGGCTGTGTCCGTTGCTGCCCCTGCTTGGTGGGCAGAGTCGTTATATCGCATGGCTCCTGTTTGCGGCGGCAGCCGCACTCACCCAGTACGTCTTCCCCTATCACTATATCGAGTTCGAGCTTGGCAACACCGTACCGGTAGTCATGCTTGCCGGCCGAAATCTTCTGCTGGTTGCCGTGGTCGCCGTCATCCTGAGGGAGAAGGGTGTGTTCAGGGGTGTCAAAGCGACGGAGCTTTGACCTGCCGCATGTGAATCGGACTTGTGCCAGGGGCAGGGCCGCTTCCGCTGGCGTCGGAGGCTATGGGCGGTGACAATCATGACGGTAGTCAGGAACCGGATACGTAATATCACTTCAGGAAGAACTCTTTAAGCGGGCGATAGCCAAGCTTCGCCATCAACTCGTCCCAGTTGGCCGGCAGTTTTATTTCTATAGTGACGTAACTGCTGCCGGGCATGCACTGCACTTTGTTTCTATCCGGGTCCCCGGCTAATAGAATCGCAGTCCTGCCTGCCTTCATAACGGGGACGGTGTAGATTCTCTCCATCCCCGGAACCCTGGGGAACCACGGTGGCATTTCTGTCAGCTCCCCGTTCTCATCTTTTATAATCGTCTGGATGTGTTGTTCCAGTGTGTATCTGGCGGGATTGTAGGCGCTACCGGGGTTAGCCCAGTAACTGGCAAATGCCCTTTCGTATGCAGTTCTCCTCGCCGTCGCAATCAGCGCCCTTTCCAACTTTTCCTTGGTTGAATAACCACGAGCAAGATCGCGGGCAACGGACCCGGTGACCAGAATAGTCCGAAATGCGAAGGCGTTGCCACTGCCGGTGGCGAATTGCTGTTTCTCTACTGCTTCCCAGGCCATAAGCTGCATAATCTTCTCGGGATTGGGCGTTGCCGGGGTGAGGTTATTGCCCCACATTAAGGCAGAAGCCGCGGTTAGAGTGCTCTGGTTCAGGTCAAATCCCCGCTGAACGTGGTAGGGGGTCCAGCCAATCTCGAGACAGGTCTTTTCATCCTCGGCCATACACCAGGACATGGGATAACCAAATGTCCCCATCCTGTCCTGTTTTATGTTATATCCACACAGGTTCAGCATTGTCAGACTGAGAAATCGGCCCAAGACAGCGTTTCGTGGCTCCGTAATCAGCCCCTGTTGAGAGTCAATACCCAGTTGCCTTGCAAGGGGACCATTGACCCAGCAATAGGGAGTCCATGAATGGGTGCTACCCAAAATGTGCTGATAGTTTGGATCAGTTAGCGCTTTTGTATACGCGATCAGCAATGGCATATACTCAGGCGGGCATCCTGCCATCACCCCGTTGACGGCAACCTGCCAGACCGTTGTAGCCCGATGCGCTATTGGAAGGATACATAAGGTCTCATCCCAGGTCAGGTCAGTGTACTTCAGAAACTCCTCAACCTTGTCCGTAGTTGGTGGGACTATAGGTAGCCCATCGGACCAGCGTGTCTCCGTGAAATACTTGTTGACCTCCCCGATAGTACCCGTGAACACAACATCTTTGGCTTCCTTAGCCGTCGCTTTACGATGTTCTGCAATTTCCGCGTCTGTGATTGGTTTGGTCAAAGCGTCAACGATCTGAGGCCAGAGGACCTCTCTGGTGTTTCTGATGAGTTCCTCTCGTGTGTCGGCCGAAAATGCGCCGGGGTACGCGACGGCTCGCAGCACCGGCACGCCATTGTTGACGCCTGTAGAATAGACTTGCGCCACAAAACTGGTGGCAGCGATTGTCACCGCGGGAATGCCGATGTACTCGGCAGCTATACTCGAACCCGCCTCACGGGGGGTACATACTCCTCAGCCCCCGTTCCCGGATATTACGGCCTGCACACCCATTTCCTTGAGCTTCTTCTGGAAATCGTCTTTGGACTTGCTGGTACCCCCGGGGCCAGGATATTGGCCAGCCGATCCTATTTCATCCAGTAAAATGACCTTTGCCGTGGGGTAGTTCTCCAGGATCAGCCTCTTGATTTCGGGATGTGTTACGGATGCCATAAAGCTTCCGCCCACAACGGCGATCGTCTTTCCGGCCAGAGTATCCAGGCGAGGAGCCTGGGTTATCATCGGAATAGTCTGCCTGCCGACGGGGGACACTACGGCATATTTCATTTCCGCGGCCGGTGTCGCTGACTCTGATGTTTTCGGTACTAAAGTGCACGTTTCTGTTTCGGTTACCGTTCTTGGAAGACATGCGCTCAGCGCACCGGCTGCCGTAACCATAGCCCCGGCGGCCAGGAAATCACGCCTGGTGAGCAGTCTCTTGCCTAACCTCTTACGCATGTCCATAGTCTAATCTTGTCCCCTTCCCTTTGTCGCTGGCGATTAAACGCTGCTCGGCAGCTATACACGTCATCCTGCCAGGGCAATGTGGAATTTACCACAATGCGTTATGTTACAAAGTGCGTTTCAACTCAATCACGCAAGGCGTGGGCAATTCATAATGCAGTGTTCAGAGTATATAACGGACTGATGGAGCGGTAAGTTATTAGTTCGTGATGATAAAGAACACCTGTCGTTTTTGAGGATATTTATGAAGATGGTGGGCGGTAGAGGACTTGAACCTCTGACCTCCTGTGTGTAAGACAGGCGCTCTAACCGCTGAGCTAACCGCCCGAGAGAGACTATTTTAACGGCAGGCCCCGGCTTTTTAAAGTCAGGATGGAGCCGAATTCCCCAACCGGCGGAGTTATCAGGCCGGTCGTCGGCTGTCTGAACCCGGTGGCCACAACAGTGTAATCGCCAGCATGTTAAGATGCCGTGACCTCCATGGTGGTCTTAAAAACTCCCGTCCTGTCGCCGGACCTGACAGTTACCTGAAGGGTAGCCGTGCCCACTCTGACGTGCCGGTACATTTCGCCTTCGAACTGGACTTTGCCAGTAGCATCGGCTTTTTGCTTGTCTCTGGGGGATGGGAAAATGAGGTTGCTCTTTGACCCGTCGGAATAGAAGAATTCGATGGTGCAATCGGCATTTGGCTCGGTTTGAGCTATTACCTTGACCGGAGCACCCGGCCCGGCTGACTTGGTCACCGAGGTGAACTCGAACTTGATGCCTGAAACTGGAGTGCCAGCCGGGGTGGGTGAGGGAGTTGGCGAGGGTAATGGAGCCGGAGATGGAGATGGAGATGGAGATGGCGAAGGCGACTCCTGGCCCTCCCCGGGTGCTTTGGGCATGACCGGCTCCTGGCCGGGCAGTATCACCGGGGCATCAGTGGTCAGGTTAACGTGCATGGCTACAAACGGGATTTTGTTTTCTTTCTTGTAGTTCTCCCAGAGTTCAATCCAGGCCCTGTTGGTCGGCTCTACCGCAATCTTCTTCTGGTCAGCCAGCGCAATGGCGGCAGCGTAAGCTTTCTGGTATGTGGTGAGGAGGTCGATATTCTTCTTCTGGCGCCTGTCGTGGTCCGGCGTCCATTTCCCCTTTTCCTTGAGGAACCTGATCAGGCCTTCATGGACCGGAAAATAGGTGGTATTAAGGTTCTCCATCAGGTGGTCGAGCGTCATGAACTGGTTGGAGGCGTAGGTGTCTTTGTAGCGTCCGTAGTTGGCATCGAGCCACCTGGCGATATTGTAAATGAGTTCGGGGTCGGACTCCTCGCGGGTAACAATGGAAATATAGCCGACGGTACCCCAGCGGCCGATTGCCTGCGGGACGCCGGCACCCATGGGGCCGAACGAATAAAGGCGGTTTACCGCCTGCCAGCGTTTGGCGCCATCAGGGTCAGCTTTGGCGTCAAGGTCGATGAACCGGATCCCCTGCGGCGCGGCGGCGGCTTCAAAGACGGCCGGCGATGTCGGGAAGCAGAATACAATGTCAGCGCGGCCATCGACCACCGCGCGCATTGCGCCATCGTAACTTCCGGCGTTGACCCATACGACGTCCTTGGGGTCGAGCTGCACCCAGGCCAGTAGCGACTTGGTCGGGTTGAGGGTGCTTTCCTTCATATCCCACACGGCGAAGCGGGTGCCGGGCTTGATATCGGCGAGGGTCTTGATCTTTGAATCACCCCGGACAAAGAAGCCCGAGTGGGCCAGGTCATTCACCCAGACGATGCGTACCTGGTAAGCACCGCCATCTCGAATGGCCATGTCTTCCAGGGCTTCAATGACATTCCGGTAGGCACTCTTGGATGCTGAACCCAGGAGCATTTTGCCCTGCCGGAGGTTAAGGGTCTCCTTAACCGGACTGCTTTCCGGTACGACACGTATGGCCATACCGGTGTCGGCTTCCATTATTGTTGCCCAGCTGGCGAATTTAGCCATCCCGCTCTGTCCCGATGCGGTCACATAAACGATGCTCGGCCACTTCCAAGCACCGGTAGCGGTCGTTGTCGTGCTCGCGCCTGTCGAGCAGGCTCCGAACAACAGTACAGTAATGATGATAATGCTGAAAATGATGGCAGTGATTCCTCTGGCGGGATGCTCATCCATTACCTGCAGGCCTCCTTCCACTAATCAATGGGCACGGAAAGGGTTGAGAAGGGGACAAGACACCTTCGGGGGACAGTACCTATTCTACGCCATGTGGCGGCGAAAGCAAACCACCCTAATGCGGATTCGTTGTGAACCCTTTTGCCGATTTGTTGAACCTTCTTTGGCAATGCTGGGGTCAGGTTCCTACGATTGACAGGGTGGAGCGTTGACATTAGTATTTGCCGGTCAGGAGATAAGGAATGACCAGACTTGTTTTAATACGGCACGGTCAGACCGAGTGGAACCGCGTGGAGAGGTTCCGTGGTATGGCAGACCTGGCCCTTGACGATGTTGGGTTGAAGCAGGCTGAGGCAACGGCAGAGAGGGTGGCAGAGTGGCCGGTGACGGCCGTGTATACCAGCCCGTTGAGGCGGGCTCTTACCAGCGCCGAGATTATCGCGCGAAGGTTCGGGCTTCAGCCTCTGGTGCATTCCGGCTTGATCGACATCAACTTCGGTGAATGGGAAGGGCTCTTGCCCAGGGAGGCGGCGGTCAGGGACCCGGAGCTATGGTCAATCTGGGTGCACAGCCCGCATCAGGCGAGGTTCCCCGGAGGGGAGTCGCTGGGAAATGTGACTGCGCGGGCATCGGCGGCCGTGGCCGAAGTCGTCAGGAAGCATGAGGGTGGCACGGTGGCGATGGTCACGCACCGTGTGGTCTGTCACCTGCTCGTTCTGCATCTGCTGGGACTCGATGAGTCTCGCTTCTGGCACGTTACTCAGGATGTGAGCACGGTCAACGTTTTTGAACATAACGATATGGGATGGTTCGTGGTGACTTTGAACGATACCTGTCACCTTAAAGGACTGAAGACGCCGCAGTCAGGGGTATACAAAGGATGATGCTGTCGTATCCCATTCTGAACCATCGCCCTGCGAGGCTGGGGGGCCGGGTGGGTTGTACTCTGCCGTTTGCCGGAACCCTCGCCATGCCCGGGATGACAATTGTTGAGAAAGGTTGAGATTGAAATGGTCAAAGTAAAGGTCGGCATTATCAACGTAACCGGCTACGCCGGTTCGGAGCTGGCAAGGCTGCTTTTCCGGCATCCCCGGGCAGAGGTGGTTTCGGTGACCGGACGCAGTGCCGCCGGGCAGAAACTCGGGGATGTTTTCCCCCATCTGGCTGATATGGATATGAAAATAACGGCCGAGCTTGACCGGAGCGTTGACGTGGCTTTTTCAGCCATGCCGCACAAGGCGAGTGCCGAGGCTGTCCTGCCGCTCCTCAAGGCAGGAGTGAAAGTTATTGACATAAGTGCGGACTTCCGGCTCAAAGATGGTGCCCTGTATCCGAGATGGTACCAGTTCAGTCACCCGGCGCCGGAGCTTCTGGGCGAGGCCGTGTACGGGCTGACCGAACTTTACCGCCGGCAGATACGTAAGGCGCGGCTGGTGGCCAACCCGGGGTGCTATCCGACCGGGGCTATTCTGGCGCTGGCACCGGCGCTCAAGGCTGGCCTGATCAGGCCCGATGTCATTCTTGACAGCAAGTCGGGCATCTCCGGTGCCGGGCGGGCGCTGGCCTTGAATACGCATTTTGCCGAAGCCAGCGATAGCGTCTCGGCGTATGGGCTTGACGGGCATCGGCACCTGCCGGAAATCATCCAGGAGCTGAGTCTGCTCAACCGCAAGCGGCCGGTCTCTGTGACCTTCATACCGCATCTTATCCCGATGACGCGCGGCATTCTCACTACCTGCTATGCCTCGTTCAAGCCGGGGAAGCTGTCCGGCGACAGTGCCGCACGGGAACTGATGGCGCTTTACAGGGAGTTTTACAAGGGCGAACCGTTCGTCCGTGTTGTTGACACGCCTCCGGGCACCAAACATACCTGGGGTAACAATTATTGTCTTATTCATCCGGTAATTGACCCGAGGGCCAACCGTCTCGTTGTGGTCAGTGTTCTCGATAACCTGGTTAAGGGCGCCGCCGGTCAGGCTATCGAGAATATGAACGTGATGTTCGGGTTTGATGAGACGGCGGGGCTTGAGGCCCTGGCCGTTTATCCATAAGTGGGTTTTCGAACTATTCGTGGCCGCTGTGGCCGTGGGCAGGTACTTCTGCGTGTGAGGGATTGTTTTTCAAAGCGGGCAAAGACTCTTCAAACTTTCCCGGAGCGTGGCGTTTTTGATATACTTTTCGCTGTCTGCCCCCATCGTCTAGAGGCCTAGGACACCGGCCTTTCAAGCCGACAACACGGATTCGAATTCCGTTGGGGGCACCAAAATCTCGCTCGGCTCGGGAAACACCAAACGCCAGTATGCCAGGCAACAAACCATGAACCAGGCGATAAAGGGTGTACTTTTCGACCTCGATGGCACTCTCGTTAACTCTATTGATTGCTACTGGCTGGCTTTCAACGGCGGTGCCAGGTATTTCGGGCTGGGGCCGGTGGATGTGTCCAGAATCGGAGAGCTCTTAGACCGGGGGGCGCGTATTCAGGATACGCTGGTAGCCCTTTACCCGACTCTGGATGAGGCAGCCCGGGTGGCTCTTCGGGGCAAGATAATTGAAATCTATGTTAGCCTGGAAAAGGACCATGTCCGTCTTCTGCCGGGCGCTGCGGAACTGCTCTTCAGCCTTAAGTCCCGGGGAATGAAAATCGGGATTGCCACGAGCCGGGTTACGCGGGATGACGGCAAGTGGCGTGAGCTACAGCGGTTTGGAGTTGATGGCTATGTAGATGCCGTAGTGACTGCCGCTGATGCGCGGCCGAAGCCGGCACCGGATACCGTTATTGAGTGTGTCAGGCAACTCGGGCTTACATCTCCGGAGTGTGTTTTCGTAGGCGATTCGACCTGTGATGTAGTCGCTGCCAGAGAAGCCGGGCTAACGGCCTACGCCGTGACCACCGGTGTCGGCAAAAAGGCGGCACTGGCGTCGGCCGGTCCAAAGGCAGTAGTGGACAGTCTCGCCGAGCTTCAGCCTTTATTGGAGCGGCTCATCGCGAACGCCGGATTCCCGGTAGCCTAGTTTTTGGAGAATACTTCAGCCCGTTCTTGTCTCTTCAGCCAGAGCCCGCGCCGAAGGCATAGTGACCGCGATTATTATCCCGTTGAGCCCCTGTTGTTCCGGCACCGGCTTTTGCACCACATTCGGGCCGATGCTAGAATGGTGGCCTTCGTGAAGCCGGTAAGAGCCGGCTCATGGACATCTGGTGATACTGCTGTGAGGCTGACTGGGAACTCGATTGACAGTATGGAATATGCTCTGGGGCTGGCGAAGCTGGCCCTGGGCTACACCAGCCCCAACCCGGCAGTCGGTGCCGTGCTGGTGAAAGACGGCGAAATTGTTGGCACCGGATACACTCAACCGGCGGGCTTTGCCCATGCCGAGATTATGGCATTGAATCAGGCCGGAAGTCGGGCAAGGGGGGCAACGCTCTTTGTTACTCTTGAGCCATGCTGTCATTACGGCCGCACGCCGCCGTGCACCCGGGCGTTGATTGAGGCCGGGGTAGCTGAAGTACACGCAGCCATGATCGATCCCAATCCGCGAGTCAACGGCAGGGGTATGGCTGAACTTGAGAGGGCAGGCATTAAGGTTCAAGTCGGAGAATACGAGGACAGAGCGCGGGAGATTAATGAGGCCTATATCAAGTGGATTACCACCGGACTGCCGTTCGTCACCGCCAAGTTTGCTATGAGCCTTGACGGCAAGATCGCTACTAGGAGCGCCGACTCGAAGTGGATAAGCAGTGAAGAGGCGAGGAATTATGTTCATACCCTGCGGTATACCGTTGATGCGGTGATGGTCGGGGTGAACACGGTCCTGGTTGACAACCCGCGGCTTACGGCGCGTCGGATTGGCCGGGGTGGTACAACGACACACCAGCCGCTTCGGGTAGTGGTTGACAGCAGGGGGCGGACGCCGCTCAGCGCCAATCTCTTCAAAGAGCCGGGTAAGACCATGATTGCTGTGGCCCAGCCGCTCGACAGAGAAAAAGCCGACGGCATGGCAAGACTCGGGGTGGAGGTGGTGGAGCTCCGGGCTGACGATGGCATGGTTGACCTGGAGAGGCTTCTTAGAGCTCTTGGCGAGCGCCAGATTACCAGCGTGCTGGTGGAAGGCGGCAGCAGTCTCCTCGGCTCGCTGTTTGATTGCCGCCTGATTGATAAAGTTATGGCCTTTGTTGCGCCGCTTATTATCGGTGGGGATGGGGCCAGAACGGCGGTCGGAGGCAACGGCGTCGAGCGTGTATCGGCCGCTTTTCGTTGTGAGCGGGTGAAGGTTGAAAGGTTCGGAGATGATGTCCTTATCAGCGGCTACCTGCCGGCGAGGTCACGATGTTCACAGGCATAGTTGAAGAAACGGGCAGGGTCAGGGAGGTCGGGACGGACTATCTGACGGTGGCGGCGGTGAAGGTGCTTGATGGCACCAGGCCCGGTGACAGCATCAACGTGAACGGCGCCTGCCTCACGGTCAGGCGTCTTGCGGTGGATTCGTTCTCGGTCGACCTGATGCCGGAGACGCGGCGCAGGACCAATCTGGGCAGACTTCACTACGGCGACCGGGTGAATCTGGAGAGGGCGATGCCGGCCGGAGGCCGTCTTGGCGGGCATCTGGTGCAGGGGCATGTCGACGGGACCGGGAGTGTCATATCCATAAAACCGGAGGAGAAAGCGAAACTGCTGACAGTCTCAGTACCGCCGGAACTGACACGCTATATCGTGCCCAAGGGTTTTGTCGCGGTTGACGGCGTCAGTCTCACGGTAGTAAAGTGTGCAGATACTTCCTTCACGGTGTCACTGGTAGCTTTCACCATGGAGCACACCACGCTTGGAGGGAAACAGCCCGGCGATGCCGTGAATATCGAGGTGGATATTATAGGTAAATACGTGGAGAAGCTTATCGCGAGGAAGAGCGACGAATTGACGTTGGAATTCCTCGAAGAGCACGGTTTTTCCAGGAAAGGGTAGTACGGAGTGTCTTTAGCCAGCATACCTCAGGCAATTGAGGACATCAGAGCCGGCAAGTTCCTCATCATCGTTGATGACGAGGGCCGTGAGAACGAAGGCGACCTGTGTGTTGCCGCCGAGAAGGTGACGCCGGAACACATCAATTTCATGGCCAAGTACGGCCGCGGTCTCATCTGCATGCCGATGACGGGCAAGCGGTTGGATGAACTCAACATCCCGCTCATGGTTCAACGCAACGATTCGCCGTTTGCGACGGCTTTCACGGTCTCGGTCGAGGCCAAGCGCGGCGTGACCACCGGCATTTCCGCCTACGACCGGGCGGCAACGGTCAAAGCGCTCATCGATCCAAAGACGAAGGCGGATGATATCGCGCGTCCCGGTCACATGTTCCCCATCCGGGCCAGAGACGGTGGCGTCCTGGTGCGCGCCGGGCATACCGAGGCGATTGTCGATCTGGCCCGAATGGCAGGCCTCTATCCGGCTGGCGTCATCTGCGAAATCATGAATGAGGACGGCACCATGGCCCGTTTGCCAGAGCTTGAGAAGATGGCGGCAGAACACGGCCTGAACATCATCTCTATCGCTGACCTTATTGCCTATCGCCGCCGTACCGAGAAACTGGTCCGGAGGGTGGCCGAAGCCAAGTTGCCCACCAGGTACGGAAACTTTGTCGCCATCGCTTACAGGAGTATCGTCGATCCTGACGAGCATGTGGCCCTGGTGATGGGTGACCTTTCCACCGAGGAGCCGGTGCTGGTGCGCGTTCACAGCCAGTGTACGACGGGCGATGTTTTTCACTCTATGCGTTGTGACTGTGGCGACCAGATCGAAGTTGCCATGCAGTCCATCGCTGAGAAAGGGCGGGGTGTCCTGCTCTATATGAGACAGGAAGGACGCGGCATCGGCTTTCATAACAAGCTCAAGGCTTATGCTCTTCAGGACAGGGGCCTGGATACCGTCGAGGCCAACGAAGCTCTCGGCTTTGCTCCTGACCTTCGCGACTACGGCATCGGGGCACAGATACTTGCCGACCTGGGCCTGCGTAAAATAAGACTCCTCACCAATAACCCGAAGAAAGTGGTCGGCCTTGAAGGATACGGCTTGCAGGTTGTTGAAACGGTGCCGATTGTGTGCTCGCCCAACCCGTACAATATGTCTTATTTGCAGACGAAGGCGGAGAAGCTCGGGCACATGATCAGGCTTGAGGAACTAACGGCGGATAAGGGCACAGGAGGAAGCCATGGCTGAAGTATTCGAGGGAATGCTCCTGGGGAAAGGGTTGAAGTTTGTGGTGGTGATATCCCGGTTCAACGAGGTTATTACAGGGAGAATGCTTGACGGCGCCCGCGACGCTTTCCAGCGTCACGGCGTCGCCGATGCCGACATCGATGTCGCCTGGACACCGGGGGCGTTTGAAATTCCGATGGTGGCCAAAAAGCTGGCGCAGACCGGGCGCTACAATGCGGTGGTCTGTCTGGGCGCGGTGATTCGAGGCGGCACGCCGCACTTCGAGTATGTGGCCTCCGAGGTCAATAAGGGTATCGCTCAGGTGGCGCTCGAAACCGGTGTGCCCATCATTCAGGGAGTCATCACGGCGGACACTCTGGAGCAGGCGATAGAGCGTGCCGGTGCCAAGGAGGGTAACCGCGGATTTGCCGCCGCTGTTTCGGCCATTGAGATGGCCAATCTGATGAAAAGCATGGCAGGGAAGAAATAGGGCGCTTCTTCAGGTAGCTATGATGCGGCTTGCTGTGGGGTTGCTCAGTCTGTGACCTTGTAAACGATGTCGCCGTTCCGTACCCGGTCGGGCACCTTGACTCCGATGACGTCGCCCGGCCTGGCTTCGGTCACGTTTACCCGGTTAATCTGCATCGAGTCAACGGTCAGGGTCATATCGGTGGTGTGCCCTTTGATGTGGATTTTCTCGCCAACCTTAAGCATCTGGCTTAGCTGGATGCCGGCAACCACGGGCTTGGCGAAGAACTCGGTGACCTTGCCTATCTCAGTTTCCATAGCCGCCTCCTCTGTTTGCTGGTGGTGCACCTGTCTCTAGTATAGGGGCGGCGGCCCGCTAAATCAACGCGGGTTCGAGACTGGGAATCAAACAGGGGGCGCAGAAGCGCCCCCTGTTTGACTGAACAGGTTAGCTGTTGAGGATGGCGAGGGCTTCCTCTTTGTAGGCGTCCATGAGGTAGGGAATGCCGGTGACCCGGGCGCACTCCTCGGTCAGGGACATAAGTTCCCTGCGGGTGATGGCCGGGACGGAGAAGACCCTGGCGCCGGCCATTAACTGCTGGAGGCCGACCTTGATCTTTTCCGCGTAGCTGTATATGCCGATTGCTCCCAGCGGTATCTTCTTGATTTCATCAGCGCCGACGATTGCCTTGACATCTTCATAGGTGACGAAAATTTCTTCCGGTGTTGAACCGAATTGGCTGACGGTGTTGGGCAGCTTGCCATCCTTGAGCCACTGGGCGATGTTCTTGCCGACCATGCCCGGTATCATCAGGGCGCGGCCCATGCAGACTGCTTTGCAGAACGGAGCACCGAGGGCCAGCGCTTTGAAAACGCCGTCTTCGGAGCTGAAGCCGCCGGCGAAGGCAAGGTCAGGGACACGCTGGCCTTTGTCGGCCAGTACTCTGGCGAACTGGTAGGCGGCGCTGTGGAGGTACAGGCTGGGGATACCCCACTCCTCCATCATACGCCACGGGCTCATACCAGTGCCGCCGGAAGAGCCATCGATGGTAAGCAGGTCAATTTTGGCCATCGAGCCCCACTTGATGGCCATGGCCAGCTCGCGCAGGCTGTAGGCGCCAGTCTTGAGGGTAATGCGCTTGAAGCCGAGCCTGCGCAGGCGTTCCACCTCCTTGAAAAAGCCCTCCTCGGTGACGAAGCCGAGCCGGCTGTGGCGCTCGAACTCCTTGATGGCGCCGTCTTTGAAAGCCTGCTGATTGACAGGACTGGTCGGGTCGGGGGTGACGATATAGCCGCGCTTCTTTAACTCGATCGCGCGCTCAAGGCTGTTGACCTTGATCTCACCGCCGATGCACTTGGCACCCTGACCCCACTTGAGTTCGATTGTGTCCAACCCGTGCTTTTTGATGACGTACTCGGCGACACCGAGCCGGGTGTCCTCGACGTTCATCTGTACCAGAATTTCGCCGTAGCCCCGGTGATAGCGCTTGTAGATTTCAATGCGGCGGTCCATGTCCGGGGCAGAAGCAATCTTGCCATTGGAGTCCAGCTTTAGCTGCGGGTCGATGCCACAGACATTCTCGCCGCAGACCAGGGTCACGCCGGAAATGGCGGCGCCGACGGCGAAATGCTCCCAGTTCTTGCGGGCGATTTCGGTCGAGCCAAGCGCGCCGGTGAAGATGGGGACTTTCATTTTTACTTTTTTGTCCCATCCGTACTCCGTCTCGGTATTGACGGCGGGGAAGGTGGCAGTATCGGGGTTGCCCTCGACGCCTTTGGGCAGGCCGCGGGCGCCCATAGCGTAGCCCTGGATGTTGAGGTGGGAATAGTCAACAGGATAGTCCTTGTCGGCGCCGGCGGTAATTTCTCCGAATGGCCCCGGGTAGATTAGCTCGCGGCCGCGAAAGGTCGCTTTGAAGACTTCGCAGTTACCGGTGCACCCATCGATACAACGACTGCACAGGCCGCTTGATGGGACGACGCTTCGAGACCGGTTTGCGGTCCTGGTGGCGTCATTGGCGTTTGGCTGTCTCAGGTTCATAGATTGTTTACACTCCTTCTTTGTGAATTTGCTTAAACAGCCTGTATTCGAGACGGCTGTCAAGTCTCATGGTTACTAGATGTCCCAGACCTTGACGAAGTCACGGTATTCCATCACTGTGCTCATGGCGCGGTTCTCTACCTCGAAGCCGGCTTCCGCGGCCGCGGCTACCGGGTTCAAGCCGCCAAGCAGGACCATGCCGATGCGGTTAAGCTCAACCGCGGTCTCGCACACCGGCTCACTGGTCTCGCCGATGACCAGGACGCCGCCGAGACCGGCCGCCTTGAGCTTGCCAACGACTTCCTCGGTAAGCGGACGGCACAAAGCGGGTATCTCGCGGAAGTTGGCGAGGATGCGTCCATCGCCATGTCTCGCTGCTTCAATAACAGAGGTCATCCTGCCCTTGATAAAAACAACGGACGGGTCGAGTGACGATCCGGCGTAGTGGATCAGCTCCACGAACCGGAACGGCTGGCCGTTACGCATCTGGAGAAGGCCGCCAAAGCGTGACCCCATCGGCACGCCGGCCTTGAGAAGCGTGCCGTTGATGACGATACTGCACACTGTTGCCAGCCCTATCTGGCCTTCAGGTACAATCACGTCACCCAGTTGCTCGCCTTCCCTGGCCAGTGCCACGAGGTCACTGACACAGATCCCGGCCTTAAAGACCGGCTTCATGATGTCAAGGGCTCTTTTGAACTCGTTCTTTTTGAAGAGGGAGACATTGACCGGTACCGCCCCACTGTTGGTCTCGAAGTTGAAGCTGGTGCGGAAAGCCAGAAGTTCAATTTTGGAGAAAGCGAACCCGACCTTATCTCTCACCAGAGCGCTATCGAGCTCGGCGATGCCGCGCGGGGTGATGAGGCGCCCATCGCGCCCGACTAATCTGGTGAGACCGCGCTCATCCATCAGCTTGAGGTGGTAGCGTACGGCGCGCTCGGTCAGTTCGACCCCATGGTCCTTAAGACGGCGGGCGACAATTCTGGCACCCACTGGCCCCCTCGTGCTCCGCAGGATCTTGAGAATGGTGATTACCTTGCGTTCGACCTCATGTGCTTCGTAAACCACCTTACACCTCATTTCTGTTCGATGGGTCGGAAAAGGGTGGCCGTATGCCGAGCACAAATTAGGCGGGATTATAGTAATGGATGTCAATGTTGTCAAAAGACGAGCGACAGTCACCGTGCCTATTTGTAATGGTGGCAGACAGTGCGCAATCAGCGCAATAACGCACATTTTTGTGCATATCTTGCGAAACCATGCTAAAGTATGTTTTGTTGTTTCATTGACATGACGCTTTTACGACGGGTAGCATGGTCCCCATTCTTAAGCAGACAGTGAGGAGAGGGAGTGAGTAGTGAATATGACATCGTAATCGTGGGCGCCGGGCCGGCGGGCTGTTCGGCGGCTAGAACGGCCAGCGAGAAAGGCGCCAGAGTTGTGGTGGTTGAGGAACACCGGGTTGTCGGCCTGCCGCGCCATTGTTCCGGTCGTCTTCAGGGATCGAGCTTTACCGATGAGATTGTCCGGAGCGTCGACCCGAGGGTAATTCTGGCCGAGTGCCGCGGCAGAAGGTTCTATTCACCATCAGGAGAGATGGTTCTTGAGGAACCAGTGCCGCCGAAGAGCGTTTATATGCTGGTACGCGAGGAATTTGACCGTGAGCTGGCGCGTCTGGCGGCAGAGGCCGGTGCCGACTTCGTGCTGAATACCCGGGTGACCGGTATTATCAAGAAGCAAGGGGTCGTTTGCGGTGTCACGACAGCGTCGCGGTCGATGCCGGAAGTGTCCGCGAGAGTTGTTCTTTGTGCTCAGGGCAGTGCGGGAAGATTTAACGGTATTGCGCGCTGGGAGGGTATGAGCAGTCCTGATGAGGAGTTCGCAGGCGGCGTTTTGCTGGAACTGCGGCGGGTGCGGGGGCTGGAGGCTGGTGTGCCCGAGGTACACTTGGGCAACCTGTCGGAAATCGGCTTTGCCCGTATTTGGACGCGTGATGAACGGTCGGCCTGGGTCACCTGCCCATCCCTCCAAGTATTCGAAAAGATGAGGCGGAGCAACTACCTTTACGCCCGGCGGATGAAAGAGGCGGTTGCGGTCCAGATGCACGGCTGGACGTTTGGCTCAAAGTCAGGCGACCAGTTGCCACAGCTGGTTAAGGACGGCTTGATGCTGGTCGGCGATTCCGCCGGTTACACCAGCATTATCCACGCCGTTGTGTCGGGCCGTTTCGCTGCCGAAGTAGCGGTTGAGGCTCTAGGTCGGGGGGATGTGGGTGCTGATAGTCTGATCGGTTACCAGCGCAGGTGCGAGAAGCTCGGGCTTCACAGGACGGGGCTGAGCTGGAAGACCCTTAACCAGCTAAAAGGTATGTCTGATGGGCAAATTGAAGCGCGAATTCCGGTGATGATAGAAAGAGGCGAACTGCGTTACCTGGATGTTCTGCCTTTCTGAGTTATGGCGGTCAGCCTGCCATACCGCGTTTCCTGAGCCTCTCCTGCTCCCAGGCCTTGTAGGTCTCCGGGGGATGCACCGTTTCCCCTTCCGGCCGTCTCCTGAGTGATACCGCGTCACTGGTACAGCTGGTGACGCAAAGACCGCACCCGATGCACTTTTTTAGGTCGATGTGGGCCACATCGTCTACCTTGCAGGCGCCGACCTGGCATCGTGTCTCGCAGAGGCCGCAGGCGGTGCAGGCGTCGTCATCTACCACCGCATAGTAATTGGCCCTGGCTACCGAGTTCTCGATGCCGAACTCGGTGATGCCCCGGAGGACGGCGCAGCAGCAGCCACAGCAGTTGCAGACGAAAGTGACGCCTTTGGCAACGTTGGCCACGGTGTGGACGAGGCCGATTTCCTCCGCCTGGTCCAGCAGTCTGAGCGCTTCTTCCTTGGCGATGTCGTGCGGTCCCTGAGGGCGCTCGGCGGTGGAGAAATTCAAACAGATGCGCAGCGGTGACTTGCACCTGCGCTTGCCGACCAAGTCCTGCTGGATGCGGCAAATACAGTCGCGCACTTCGAAGGACTTTCCTGCCATTATCATCGCTTTGACGTCATCGTATGGCAGAATGATTTCACGCTTGAGCGCCTGTTGCGCCGGGACGACGCGGTTTAAGGGTGGGGTGTGGCGCATGATGCCGGCCAGACCGCCTTCCATCCAGTATTGCTCGCACAGGTGTGCCAGCTCGTGGTCCATATTGGCCCACTGCTCTTCGTAGAAGCCGACGACATAGGGAGCCAGGCGGTATTGCCAGACGCCGTCCCTCGGTGAGCCCCAGATAACGGTCCGTTTGGCCATATCGCGCAGGATTTGCTCCGTCTCTGCTTCGGGCATTCCGGCGCGTGCTGCGATGGCGGCAGAAGTCTCTCTTGTCCCTGTCATGGAGGCGGCGACCCTCGCCTCTTCCGGGGAGAACACCCGCTTGAGTATCTGAAGTTCGACGCGCGATGGTACTGAGGGAAAGCCACCGGGAAGCCTGTCCAGCGCCTCGCGTAGTCTTTCGTAATGGTCTTGAGTCATCGGCTTCTCCATGACTGTTGGTGATTGGTCATTATACCAGCCGCGCCGCTGTGGGCAAACAAAGGACCGTGTTTTAAGTTTTGATTTCCACGTTCTTACGGGCTATAATTCGGCGTCTCCCTCTGGTGGTGGCCGTCCCATTCTGCGGGTTATGAATGGCCTGACCAAGTCCGCTGTTCTCAAGCCGAAGCTCAGGTAGTCGAAACTGCCAGTGGGCAGACTGAATAATCATCTGAAGGAGGACACGGTATGGCAAAGGATATTACCACGCTCCGCGGTATGCTGGAGTTCTTTGAAAAGGAGAATGACCTTCTCACGGTCAACAATGAGGTTGATCCGATTCTCGAAGTAGCCGGCATCGTTAAACAACTTGATAACGGGCCGGCTATTCTATTCAACAACATCAAGGGGTATCCGAACCAGCGCATCGTCTCCAGCCTGTTTTGCCGGGCGGAGCGGGTGGCCAAAGCGCTCGATGTTGCCGATCCCAGGAAGCTGAAGTTCCGCGGTCTGGAGGGGATGAAGAATCCGCTTCCTCCCAAGGTGGTTGAATCGGCGCCCTGCCAGGAGGTGGTCGTTACCAAAGAAATCGATATCAACGCCATGATGCCGGTGCTCCGGTATACTGCGACAGATGCCGGCCGGATTATCGGCGGCGGCGTGGTGCTCATCAGCGGCGCGGACATCGGCCACTGCATTACTTACAAGCGTATGAATTTTCGCGGTAAAGACTGGTCATCTCTGGCCTTCAACCCCGGCAGTCATTTTGAGCACTTCGTGCTTGACCGCCGTGTAAAGAAGCAGAACCTGCCGCTTACGGTCAACATTGGCACCGGTGCCGGTGTTGGTATTGTGGCCGGAGGCGGTGGGGTGCCGTTGATGGTGCCCTTCGGTTCCGACGAGCTTGGCATCGCCGGTCGTATCCAGGGGGTGCCGGTGCAGATTGTGAAAGCCAAGACGGTCGACGCCTGGGCGATTGCCGAATCGGAATGGGTGATCGAGGGCTATGTCGATACCAGCCAGGTTGTCTGGGAGAACGAGGAGGGTGAGAAGAAGCCGGCGGACTTCGCACCCTATTTTCCGGAGAGCCTGGGCCATGTCGGTCGTGCCCGGCAGACGTACAAGTTTGTGGCTACAGCCGTCACCCATCGTAAAGACAATCCCATCTATTATGCACCGCTGGCGCACTCGTTTGAGTACCCGGTGACCATGAGCTTCGCGGTAGACGCCGCGGTTTATGAGATACTGAATCGCCAGTGGCCGGGGCTGATAAAGGATGTTAACTCGCTGCCTTCCATGATGGGGCCAATGGGTATTGTGGTCCAGGTCAGGAAAGCCAGAGACCGTGATGAGCGCAGCATCCGCGACATTATCATCTCGGCATTCATGGCCGCCAATATGATGAGAATGGTGGTCGTTGTTGATGAAGATGTGGACATTTACAATACCGACGAAGTCCTCTGGGCCATCGTTACCCGGTGCGACTTCGGCGAGGCTGTTGTGGAGCTCCCGCCGGGCGGGAGCTGGTCAACCACCAAAGTCCGGCCGTTCAGCCCGTCAACGCCAAAGCCGCGTCTTGGCTTTGACTGCACTGTTCCGGTGACACAGAAAGTCAACTTCCAGCGCGGCGAGTTCCCAAAGGTTGATCTGAGCAAGTGGTTCACAGCGGAGCAGATTACGCGTGTCCGCGCCATGCAGAGCGAGTACGCGAGACTGCTGGCTGATAAGCGCGTTTGATGAAAGCCGTATGAGGTGAAGTTAGAGGTCTGGTACTGTTCGTTGCGGAGAATTGTTGAGCTTGAGGGTTGTTGGCCGAAAAAAGGTGGGCCGGTTTCTCGCCGGCCCACCTTTTTGTTATTAACAGGCAATACGTCTACAGCGTTTCGAGGAGCAGGTCGAGGACGTTGTACATCTTCATCTTGCCGCCGTCACGCTCGAGGGCCATGCCGAGGTTCTCCTCGCAGTGGTAGCAGTAGGTGGCGATGCCCTGGGCGCCTGTTGCCTTGGCCTCCTTGACGCGCTCGTCGGCGGTCCAGTCGGCGAACTCGGGGAAGCCGTAGCGCATCCAGCCGCCGGCGCCACAGCACCAGGTGTTGTCCCTGGTGCGCCACATCTCGGACAGGGTAATGCCGGGAATAGCCTTGATAATGGCGCGGGGAGCATCGTACAGACCCTGGAAGTCGTTGCATCCGGCATAGCCGTAGCCGCTGATGCGGCCCAGGTGGCATGGGTCGTGGTAAGTAATGTTAAGGTTCTGTGCCTTCTTCGGCTTGAGGTTGCCTTCCTGGAGGAGCTGGTTGACGTAGTCCATGATATGGATGACCTGAAAGTTCATCCTGTCGCCCACATCCGGATAGTCACGCCGGAAGGTGGAGTAGCAGAACGGGCAGAGGGTGACGAGCTTCTCCACGCCGAGCTCATTGAACTTTTTGATGTTCTCTTTAGCCATGGCGAGGAAGGTATCGGCATCGCCGACTCTCAAGGCCGGGTTGCCGCAGCAACGCTCGGCGTCACCCAGGATGCCGACATCGACGCCGGCTTTCTGGAGAATCTTGAAGGCAGTGCGGGGCAGATTCTGGGCCGAGGCGTCTCTCATGACACCGCAGCCCACGTAGAGGAGGGTCTTGGTCTTTGACGGAGCTTCGGCTGTCTTTCTCCTGACGTTTCCGGCGGGCAGGTCCTTCATCCACTTAATACGCTCGGCATCGAGCTTCCTATACGGATTGTTGTACTCCCTGAGGCCGGCGAGGAAATCCTTGAAGCCGCCCGGGGGAGTCTGACCGTCTTTGATTGCCTGGGCGCGAAAGGCCTGAATGGTGGATGCCGGGCGGAGTTCCATGACCCGGCCGCAGTTGTATTCGCAGTGGCCATCGAGCTGGCAGAGGTACAGGATTTCCAGCAGTTTTGGCGACCAGCTGATTTCGCCCTCGATGAATCCGCGGGCCAGGTCGAAACGGCCCTGTCCGGAGTAGGCGGCGAAACTCTTGTAGGCGAGACTGGGGCATGATTGCCAGAAGTTGACGCCATCGCGGTTGTGCCAGGTGAAAACCTGCTTGCAGATGCTGTCGCGGAAGCACTGCCAGGCATCATGGCGGAAGTCTTTGAGCTCTTTTAACATCGTTATCTCTCCTTGTCCTTACTAGAAGCAGAGCTTCCCGGGGTTCATAATCAGGTTGGGGTCGAACTCCCGCTTGAGCTTCTTCAGGTAGTCGGTGTAGACGGCATTGCGGTGGTACATAAGTTCCGCCCAGATGCCGTAGGGTCTGTCGTAGAAAGCACCCTTATCGACGATGGCGGCGCTGGCCTCGTTGAAGAGGGACTTGCCCCTGACGACCTCATCCGCGTTAGTCGGGTCGCAGGGAAGATCGAATATGCAGTAGAAGGAGCGCGCCCGTTCGATCGGCTGGATGTAGCCACCGATGTGGTCGGCCGGATAGCCGTGCTTGACAGCAAGTTCTTTTATGGTGTTCTCAATACCTTCGATTTTCTCGCCCAAGGCATGGAACATCAACTGCTGGCTGGTACCCTTGAAGCCGAACTTTTTCTGCAGCCTCCAGGGGCTGGTCATCTCCTCCATCAGGAGCTTATCGAGATTGGGAATACTGCCGACGGTGTTGAAAACGTCCCAGCCGCCTTCAGCGGCAAGGTCGCGGTAGTCGGTCTCCTGCCAGGCCACTTTCTCCTCAGGCCTTCTGGCCCAGGCCGGAATGGACATGACCAGCGTCCACGGCGGTAAGGCGGCGTATACGGTTTCGAAACGCTTGCGCATAGCAGTCGACCACGGCTTGGCACCGTTAACGCCGACGTAGGTCCCGGCCTTTAGGGCCTTACCGTCCGCGGCGTCCTCGTCGGTGAGCATGACAGCCAGGTCGAACCGGTTGAGGGCGAAGCATTCGTAGCCAAGTTCCTTTCGCTGGATTTTCTTGATTGCCGCCTGAAGTTGGGAGACGCGGTTGAATGGTGAGAAGAAGACCTTCCAGACTTTGGGGTAAGGGATGAGGCGGACGTTCATCTGGTAGACAATACCCATCGTGCCCTGGGCGCAGACAAGAAGGCGGTAGAAGTCCAGTCCGGGGCCGCCCGGATGGGTATGGCTGGCGCCCTTGATAGCGATATTGCCCATGGTGAAACTTTCGCCGTTTGGCATGACTGCAATGATGTCATTAATCATTTCGTTGCCATAGACAAAATCACTTGAACCGGGTACGGGTTCACGCTCAAGGTAGGTGCCCAGTACTGAGGCTGAGGGCGGTGCCACCAGTGGCACCTGGACTCTAAGGTTGTGCTTCTTCAGCTCGGCATTAAGCTGGGCGAAAGTTACGCCCGGCTCAACGGTGGCATGCCAGTGAATGGTATCCACATCAAGGATTTTGTTCATTCGGCTGAGGTCAATAAGGATGCCGCCCACGCTCGGGACGGCGGCGCCGGTAAAGCTGGTGCCTGAAGAGAAGGGAACAACCGGCATCAGGGTCTGGTTGGCGAGCTTTACGATTGCCTGGATTTCCTCAGCCTTGGCGGGCTTGACGACGAAATGAGGTTTGCGCGCGGGCGTAAAACTCTGGTCCTTGGCGTACTTTTCCAGTACCGCCGGGTCGTTGGAGACGTTGGCGGCGCCAACGATGGCTGAAAGCTGTTCAAATATGCCGGTCTTAGCTTCGGTAGTCATCTCGTCGCTCCTTTACGCCTTTTTCTCCGGCGGGGAGAAGAAGACCATTTTGTCCGGATTCATGGTGTCTTTGGGGTCGAAAACACGCTTGACGGCCCTAACGTAGTTGCCGAAGTTCGGACCGACCCTGGCGCTGTGCCAGTGGACGAACGGCTCAAACAGGGCGAGCCAGCCGATGCCGGCATCAACGAGACCCCTGCCGAGGTCGCCGGCCATTTTGGTGATAACTGCAGCATCCCGAAGCTGGTCGCCGTAGAGGTCGCGCTCGTCCAGCCAGTAATAGCCGCGCTCGTAGGCATAGTACCATGGCCAGGTGGTGTTAGCGCTCATTATGCCTTCCTTGAGGTTGGGCTCAACTACTGACTGCTGGAATCTGTGCACCTTCTCGCGGTCCTGGACGTAGCCGCGGCCAAATCCGGTGATGCTGTAGATGCCGGGGCGTGCCCACCGGACGAAGTCACCGGAACGGAAACAGTCGAAGTTGTAGTTGTCCATCTTGCGGCGGCGTTCTTCGTCAAGCGGTTCACCGCCGTGCTCCTTGATGATGTCGAATAGGACCTTCTCCTCGTAGTCGAGCTGGCCCTTGGAGAAACCCTCGTTCATGACGTAGAGCCAGTGCGGCTCGTAGTAACCTTCGTCGTAGAGTTTGTTTGACAGCGCCTGGTGAGGTTCGCCGCAGAAGGAGTTGACCGACCTCATGGTGAGGTTGACGCCAATAGCGATGCCCGACATGCAGATTTCGTGGCATACCTTCGCGGCGACATCGGGGTCGTCAAAACGGAACCAGTAACAGCGGTGGTTCTTGGGGACCGGTGGATGGTGGTATTCCTCTTCAATCGGCCAATCTCCGGAAGACCATGTATGGAGCTTCCACAATAGTTCGGTACAGACTCCCAGAGCGCCGCAGGAAAGCATCTCCCAGAGCGTCTTGAGGTCGGGGCCCGGTCCGTACCAGTAAGTCGGGTCACCGGGATTTATTCCATGAGAACCGGTGCGAAGGATTTCGCCGGAGGCGAGGACAATAGTCATACTTAGAAGCGAGCGAGTCCCTAGGCCATAAGCATTTGAAGTTTGCCAGTCTCCGCCGTAAGCCATAGTATTGGAGCAGATGGTATTGCTGGAGGGGGCCGCCGGCGTGCCGCCGTTCCACAGGCCGCGCTTCATTGTCTCGGCCTGAAGGCGGGCGTAGCTGACGAACGGTTGGAACCGAGCCGTCTGGTTTTCCTCGTCAATTTCGAGGATTTTGTCCATCCGGCGGAGGTCCATGATGACACTTCTGGAGCGACTGGGGATACAGAGGCCCGTCAGGTTATCTCCCGAACCAACCGGGATAATCTTGAGGCCGAAGCGGTTGGCCACGCGCATAATGGCTGAGACCTCTTCGGTGGTAGATGGTAGGATGACGGCGTCGGGGACGACCGTGGGGTCTTTTCTCAGCAGTCTCAGGGTGATGTTCGGCGCCGGGTCCTTGGTATGGGCCTGGCGGATTTCCCTGTCGGTGCTGACGAACTCAGGGCCGACTATTTCGGCCAGCGCTTGAATAACATGAGACTCGATCAAGATTCACCTCCTGTCATAATTTCAATAACGTCATGGTCCCGGTTTTTAGTTCCTCAGGGTCACCTCCTTTGGCAGTTGACGTTTGGGGACGGTACCAGGTGCCTTGGTTAAGAAGGTCGAACTGGAAATTGGCACGGCTTGACCCCTGTCTGCCAGTTTCCCTCTGGTTGCTCGTTAAGAAGAGAATAGTCACGGCTTGAAAAAGGCAAAAAAACCAAAGCGTAATGATACAGCCTCAGCCATCATTTGTCCATAGGGGTAGGTACGTAGTTTTGCCTATCCATTAAGGTAGTCGCTCAACCGGAGGCGTTCCCATACCATCTTTGGCGGCGTCACCCTGATCGGGCCGGCTTTGCCCAGCGGTCTGGTGGCATCAATAATCAGTCTGGAAGTGATTGCCGCCAGACGACCGCCTTCACCATCAAGACCGGCCACCTTTTCCGGCGGCTTTGACTCCGGGGCCGTTTGATATATGAAAACGTCGTTAATCCTTGTCGCCATCGCCCAGAGTACCTCACTTTGATCGTAAACGTCGACGTCTTCGTCAACCACAATGGCCGCCTTGGCAAATCCGTGTGCCACTGCTGTCTGCCCGGCGAGCTGCGCATCCTCTGGAGAGTGTTTGGCGATGGCTACGTACATCAGAACCTTGCCGCACTGGTCATCGGGGCCAATGTGAGCGGCTTTAACATCCACGCCCACGGCCTTCACCCGGTCGAACAGGTCCATTTCCCGTTGAAGCAAGCCGACTAGGTTGTGTTCTGAATGGACCGGGTGTAAATCGTGATATATGGCGTTTCGTCGCATGGTGATGGCCGTGACCTCGGCCACGTAGCAAGGCCTTCCTTCACCGTAGTACCCCGCCCCTTCGCTGAATGGCCCCTCATTCTCCATGCGCCGGGGGTCGATTATTCCTTCAATGACAATCTCGGCGTGTGCGGGTACCGGTAGGTCTACCGTCAGCCCATCGGTCACCTCCAGCGGCTCATTGAGCAGGCCTCCTATCAATTCCAGTTCATCCTCATTCTTCTGAGGTCTTGCCGAGCCGGCCGCGATTACCGCCGCTGGATGATGTCCGATTGCGGTCACCACCGGCATCATTTTCCCCAGTTCGGCGTAGCGCATGGCGATGGCATTGCCGTGATGCGTTGGTACAATCATGCTGGCAAGACGGTTCGGGCCTTTGACCTGCTGGCGATAAATTCCAACATTGATATGCCCGGTGTCGGGATGTCTCAGTACCGTAAGGCCGACATCGACGTATTTCCCTGCGTTCAATTCGGCATGTTTGGGAATTGGCAGACGTGACAGATCAACGTCACCGCCGCGCCATACGATTTGTCTCGCCGGCGCCTGGGCTGCCGGAACTTTCTTAACCGGAACTGGCCGTCCTTGGCGTTTCCGGTATTCCTCGACAACAAGGGAGAACCGTCCAGCCTCCAGGTCCTCAAACGGTACATCAAGTGCCAGTCCCACAATCGTGTAACTGCCGAAAAGATTGGAGACTACAGGCAAAGCGCTTCCCTTAACCCGACGGTAGAGTATGACCGGACTCCGCCTCGCTTTAGCCAGCTTTTGCTGGAATACCGATAACTCATATAATGGGTCGAGAGGTTTGTCGATTTCAACGTAATAGTCAGATCCCAGCTGCTTCACTTTATCCAGAAAATGCCTCAGATCCTTGGTCATTCCGCTCCTTTCGTCAGAGAAAAAAGCTGGGGAGAGCAGGCGGAGAACGATCAGCACAGGCCGCGTCAGATTGGTTTGGTTAATTATAACACGTGCTTTGGGAGGTTCGTGGTTGGTTTGTAAAAACGTTTGTCCAGACTGATATGAGCTCGTCCAGATAGATTGGTGACACTATAATGTGTTGCCATGAAGACGAAAACAATGCTTATCAGGGGGGTGGGGCGGCTGGGGCGGATGCCCGACCTGTCCCGGAAGGCTCTGGCCAGGTTA
>Ga0315298_1000379_pt1 | contig 86677 bp, 83 predicted proteins | sample WHS_1_MG_FD_203077 | JGI IMG/M metagenome (GOLD analysis project Ga0315298, IMG submission 203077) | Extremophilic microbial mat communities from Washburn Hot Springs, YNP, Wyoming, USA - WHS_1_MG | ecosystem: Environmental > Aquatic > Thermal springs > Hot (42-90C) | place: USA: Wyoming...
TCCTTTTCCATCCTTCCCTCAAATCCAGAAGACCTTATCATCCCTATTGCGACGAAAAGGTCTTCTATCCAAACTGCGTGAATTTCTGACTTCCACAACGGATGACTTCTTAGTTTCCGTTCAAGCGCTACCGCCGTTTCATCAACCAACCTCCTTGTTACGTCGAAAACGAAATCCAATTTTCCCTCTGGATCAACTACTTGTGTACATCGTTGGATAATGTAAAACGCTATATCACCTACACTGAGAGACTCGTGTTCCATTATTTATCACCTCCTTTTTTTGATTTATTAAGGAACTAATTCTATACCTGAGATTACAGCAAATTATTAAATATGTCAAATCGTTATAATTTTTTATTTTTAGACCGGAAACATCACGAGAATTCTTGCTTTGTTCTCTTTGACTTCTAAAATTGAATCGAAAGGCAAAAAATAAGATCTCGATTCGTTACCGACCCTTGTTTTTATTTCGCCTTTTTTAACAACCGTGAGTAAAGGATGATGGTTGGCTAAAATCGATATTTCTCCTGCATCCGTTTTGCATGTTAAAACCTCTATCTCTTCCTCAAGAAAATTTCCGTCTATCCCGATTAATTCAAATTTAAACTTTTTCATCTTCTTTTAATGTTCCCTTCATATAAAATTCCAATTCAGGAACTGAATCATACTCTCCGCTTACTAATTTTTCAAACTCTTTTACTGTTTCTTCAAGGGGAACGTATCTACCTTTTTTTCCGGTGTAGGCTTCGGCCACAAAAAATGGTTGTGATAAATATTTTTGAATTTTTCTTGCTCGGTAAACTGTCAATTTATCTTCTTCTGGAAGTTCTTCGATTCCCAAAATGGCGATGATATCTTTTAATTCTTGATACCGTTGGAGAATTCTTTGAACCTCGGTAGCCACTTTATAATGCTTTTCGCCAACGATTTTAGGGTCTAAAGCCACGGAATTAGATTGAAGAGGGTCGACGGCAGGATAGATACCTTGTTCGGCTATTTCACGTGAAAGAACGATGCTTGAATCAAGATGAGAAAAAACAGTAGCTGGGGCGGGATCGGTTATGTCATCCGCTGGAACGTAAATCGCTTGAAAAGAAGTAACTGAACCATCTTCGGTAGAGGTTATTCTTTCTTGAAGAAGTCCCATTTCGGTGGCTAAAGTTGGTTGGTAACCAACTGCCGAAGGAAGTCTTCCAAGTAAGGCAGAAACTTCAGAACCGGCTTGAACGAATCTAAAAATGTTATCGATAAACAAAAGCACATCCATTTTTTCAACATCTCTAAAATATTCAGCCAAGGTTACTCCAGCATAAGCCGTTCTAAACCTTGCCGCTGGAACTTCATTCATCTGTCCGAAAATCATGGAGACATTTTTTATCACTCCGCTTTCTTCCATCGCTAAAATAAGTTCGTTTCCTTCTCTTGTTCTTTCTCCAACACCCGCGAAAATAGAGAAACCTTGATATTTGTAGGCGATGTTATAAATAAGTTCCATTAAAAGCACAGTTTTCCCTACTCCTGCTCCACCAAAAAGACCTACTTTTCCTCCTTTGATCACCGGGGTTAAAAGGTCAATCACCTTTATTCCGGTTTCTAAAATTTCTATTTCTGGTTTTTGTTTTCTAAATTTAGGCGCTGAACGAATTATTTCCCATCTTTCTCCAGTAATCGGCCCCTTGTTATCTATCGGTTCTCCATAAACGTTTATTACCCTTCCTAAAACACTCCTTCCTACCGGCACGGTCAATTTTTTATAAGTCCTCTCTACTTCCATCCCTCGACGAAGACCGTCTGTACTTTCAAAAGAAATACATCTCACCCTTTTTGAAGAAAGGATGTTTTCAGTTTCAAACAAAATACCGTTTTCCACGACTTTTAGCACTTCGTAAACTTCGGGAAGGTTTTCTTCCTCAAATTCAACGTCGACGACTGTCCCTATTATTTGGATGATTTTACCTTTCATCTTCTTATGTCGATTAATTCCTCGGTAATTTTTTGTTGTCTCAGTTTATTATAATTTAAAATGTCTCTTTCTTTTAATTCTTCGGCATTTTCGCTCGCTTTTTTCATAGTGATGGTTCTGGTAAATTCTAAACTAGCTTGAGCCTCCAAAATCAAGGCATAAAAAATCAAATAAAAAACTTGGTTGAGTATTGTTTTTAAAATTATTTCGGGGGAGGGTTCCAAGATGTATTTAAATTCTCTAAATTTAACCTCTTCTTTTTCTAGTTTTTCAAATTCTTTCATTTTGATTTTAATCTTTCTAATCAAATCGTTGAGACTTTCTGGGGTAAAGGGAAAAACTTTTATATTTTCTACCAAAAACCCGCTTGAAGTCAAATTCGGTCTAATGATTTGGATTTCTTTTATTTTTTCTTTTTCGATTAAAAGCTGAATCGTGTTTAAAAGTTCTTTGGCAAAGTTTTCCGGTAAAACATTTTCAAATTTACTAAAACTAAAAAGTAAATCGTATTTTCTTTTGAAGTATTTCTCGCTTTTAAGACCGATCGTTCCTAAATAAAAATTTCCCTTCAGTAATTCTTCTGTTCTTTTAAAAATCGAATAATCGAAAGCGCCGGCCAACCCTTTGTCAGAAGCGATAACGATAATTAGGTCTTTACCGGTTTTTGGAACTTTTATTTGTAAAATTTTCCTTGATAATACTTTGTGACGTTTTAAAACTTCTTCGAAAATACTCAATAAATAAAAAACGTTTCTTAAAATATGAGAAATTTTTGTATAAATTCTTCGAAATTTAATAGCTGAAATCAAACTTATCGTTTTGGTCGTTTTTTGGAAATTTTTTAAAAATTTTATTCTTTTTCTCAATTTGATTAAATTTTTTGCTTTCATTTAACCTCTTTGAAAAAAATTAGTTAAAGCCTCTTTAATTTTATGTTCCAGCTCTTCGTCTAAATCCCTTTTTTCTTTAATTTCTTCTAAAACTTCTTTTTTTTCTGTTTCCAAATAATTTAAAAGTTCTGATTCCAAATTTTTTATTCGACTTAATTCAACTTCGTCGAAAAATCCGCTGTTTGCTGAGTAGATCAAAACGGCTATTTTTTCGAAGGTTAACGGTTTTAAATTTTCTTGTTTAAGTATTTCCGTCAACACCCTTCCTCTTTTTATTTTTTGAGCGATTTCGGCAGGAAGTTCGGCTGAAAGTTTAGTAAATTCTTCTAACTCTCTAAACTGAGCTAGGTCTAATTTGAGTTTTCCCGCTATTTTTTTCATCATTTTTGTTTGGGCCTGCGAACCCACCCGGGAAACAGAAAGCCCAACGTTAATCGCCGGCCTGAAATTTGCCTTGAACAAATCGGTTTCTAAATAAATTTGACCGTCAGTAATCGAGATTAAATTAGTAGGAATATAAGAGGAGATGTCGGCAAGTTGAGTTTCACAAATTGGTAAGGCGGTTAAACTTCCTCTGTTTTTAACGTTTGCCGCTCTTTCCAAAAGTCGAGAATGGATATAAAAAACGTCTCCCGGATAGGCTTCTCTTCCGGCCGGTCTTTTCAAAAGTAAAGATACTTCTCTCCAGGCCCAAGCATGCTTGGTCAAATCATCGTAAATGACGAGAGCGTCTCTTCCTATGTCTCTAAAATATTCGCCTATCGAACAACCGGCGTAAGGAGCAAGATAAAGCAGAATCGGTAAATCCTCGGGCGTCGTGGCGACGATTATCGTATAATCCAACACCCCCTCTCTTTTCAGGGTTTCGTATAACCGCCTTATTTTTGACATTTTTTGCCCGATGGCTACATAAATACAAATCGGTGTCTCCAGGGGGTCATTTTTTTGATTCAAAATGACGTCGAGGACGATCGAAGTTTTTCCTGTTTGCCGATCACCCAAGATGAGTTCTCTTTGTCCCCGACCAATAGGTATCAAAGCATCGATTATTTTAATCCCGGTATGGAGAGGGATACTGACTGGTTTTCTTTCAAAAACGTTTGGAGCTCTTCTTTCTAAGGGATAAAAATTTTCGGCCTCAACCGGTCCTAAACCGTCCAATTCCCTCCCTAAAGGATCAATCACTCTTCCGATTAAGCCTTCGCCAACTGGCACTTGAATGATTTTTTTCGTCCGTTTGACAATATCGCCTGCTTTTATTTTGTCAAAATCGTTCAAAGCGGCCGCTCCAACCAACCCTTCTTCCAAATTGAGGGTTAACAGAGAAACGTTTTTTTCTTCGATAAACAAAATTTCCGAATTAAAGGCATTATAAAGACCGGAAATCAAAACGACACCGTCTCCAACCTTTATCACTTCACCGGTTTCTTCCAATTCTGGTTTCGCCTCGATTTTTTCTATTTCCTTTTCCAATTTTTCGATTAAAAAATTTAAGTCTTCCATTTTAAAAATTTAACCAACAAATTTTTTAAAGAAAAATCGATTAAAAAATTTTCCGTGAGTAATTTTCCTCCTAAAATAAGTTCGGGCTCTAAAATTTTTTTTATTACTTTAACTTCCAAACCAAAATTATCCTTAACATAATTTTCGATTTTTTCTGAATCGTGGTCAAAAGCAAGAAAAAGTTTAGCCGGTTTTTTGTTCGTCATCTCTTCTTTTTTTATTCTTAGATAATCGACAATTTCTTTAATCAAAAAACCCCTTCCCTCGTTTTTGAGATTTTCGACAATTTTTTCTATCAAATTATGCTTCCCTTTTTTCAAAAACCTAACCATTACTTCAGCTGTTATTTTAGCTTCCGTCATTTTTTAAAAACATTCTTTTAATAAATTCCTCGTTGAATTCTTCTTTACCAAAAATTTTTTTAGATAAAGACAATAAGAATTTAGGCGCCTGGCTTTCGAGCTCGGAATAGAATTTCTCTCTCAAAATTTTCCTTTCTTTTTCTATGTCTGCCAACATTTTCTCTCGGATTTCTACAACCTCTTTTAAAATTTCTTCTATTTTTCTTTTTTTCGTTTCCTCGGTTTGCGCTAATATTTCCTTTCTTTCTTCATAAGTTCGTTTCAATATATCTTTTCTCATTTTTTTAATTCTTTCCATCAATTTTTCCGCTTCTTCTCTGTTCTTTAACCCTTCGGCTATCTTTCTTTCCCTTTCTTCGATGATTTTACTTATCGGTTTAAATAAAAATTTGTACAACACAAAAAAAATCAAAAAGAAATTAAAAATCTGAGCTAACAAAAGCTTATAATCAATGCCAAAAGATTTTAGGAGTTCCTCCATTTAATTAAGTGAACTTAAGAATTAAAGCTATTACCAAGACGTAAATAGCAATAGCTTCGGCAAAGGCAAGAGATAATATCATTGCCGTTTGGATTTTGGAACTGGCTTCAGGATTTCGACCAATAGCTTTCACTCCTTCTGAAGCAATTTTTCCTATAGCAAAGGCCGGCAAAGCTACCCCAAAAGTTATGGTTATTCCAGGAATGATTATTTTGAATATTTCTGGCGTCATTTTGATTAAAAATTTTTAATGCTCACTGATCGCGACCTTTAAAAATATAGCGGTTAAAGTAAAAAATATCAAGGCTTGGATAAAACCAACAAAAATTTCTAACCCCAAAAAAGGAATTGGGATCAAAAAAGGAATCAAACTACTTACAGAAAGAAGCAAAACCTCTCCGGCTAAAATATTTCCAAAAAGCCTCAAACTGAATGATAAAATTTTTGATAATTCTGAAATTATCTCTAAGGGGCCCATAAAAGATAAAAATCTTTTAAGATATTTAGTCTTGGTTTGAACAAACCCAGTAATGTTACTTCCGAGAACAGAAAGCAAGGCCAGGCCTAAAGTCATATTTAAATCAGAATAAGTCGATCTTAAAAGGTGAATTTTTTCCTCTCCGTGTTTTATGTAGATACTCCCAAAACCCGGAAGAATGCCCAGCCAATTAGATATTAAAACATAAATAAAAAAAGTAAAACAAAAAGTAAACAACTTCAGACTTTTGCTTTCAGTAATGTTTGACCAAAAATTGTAGAAACCATCGAAAATTATTTCTAAAAAGTTTTGAGCTTTACCTGGGATTTCTTTTATTTTTGATCTCAAGATCAAAGCAAAAGAAAAAATTAAAATCAAAGAAAAAAGCGAAGCCAAGTAGGTGTTGGTTATTTTGAAATCATCGAATTTAAAAATTGTTTCTGGACTTAAGCTTATCATTTTGGTGTTTAAACTTAAAATAAAACATCCAAGATTTAAATTATAACAAAAAACCTCAAAAAATAAAATAGCAAGACAATTTTTGACAAAAAATACCCCAAGCTCTCTGGAAAGATCGTAACCCCAATTTTTTAATTTTTCTTTTAATTCTTCTCCAGAAATCCCACTGAGAACACATTTTACAATTCTTTCATCAAACATTCGGGGAAGCTGTTCTTCCTTAGGTTGAGCCAAGGCCCAAGCTCCGTAGTACTCTCATTGTTTTTATTTTGTCAATTGTCGAGACAAAGATTAAAAAAAGGGCGGTAAAGTTTGCTTCACTGCCCGTTTAAAACGTTATTCAAGTACTTGAGCTCATCCAGGGTTAGTTCCCTGGGTATTAATTTAGCTGCTTTTTGGGCGCTTTTTAACTCGCCCTTTCTTAAGCAGCTATGAATCAATCTCTCGACTTCCTCGCCGGTCAGCTCTTTGCCTGTTGATCTTGCAATTTCTTCTACCAACTCGACATACCCTTCTTGGATACAACCCTCAAGAAATGATTCGACGAGTTCTGGTGGAGCGCCAAATTTTTTCATCGCTACCCAACCCCCATAGATCCAACCCGCATCCCACCAAATTTTCACCAATTCCGTCAATTCTTCGGGAGCAAGTCTTCTTTTCAGCAATCGAAGCGCCTCTTCAACATCGTTTAACGAGCATTGTTTAATGGCGCATCTCAGCAATCTTTCCATTTCTTCGGTGCTCAAAGCCCTCCCTCTCAATCTCGCTGCTTCTTGAGATCCGGCGACCCATCCATCTAAAATGCAACCCTCTGTTAACTCTTCTAACACTTCCGGAGAAGCACCCAATTTGGCTGCCCAAAGAGCAGTACTGAGCAGTCCTTTTTCGATAAATCTTTTCACGAAAAAATCGATCACTTCTCGAGGGGCTCCTAAATTAACCGCTATTTCCAGAGCAACGGCCGCATCAACGATCTTCATTTTATCTGCATAATTCTTCGCTAATTCTACTGCCACTTTCCATCCTTCCATTATTTATCACCTCCTTTTTGTTTTTGATACCAAATCATATATCGATAAAAAAATTTTGTCAATCTTTTTTATTTTTGATTTTTTCGTTTAAGTTATAAATATCGCCAGCTCCCATAATTATTACCACTTCCCCGCCCCTTAAATTTTTCTTTAAATAGGGAAGAATTTTTTCTTTCGGAAGATAAATCACATTTTCTCTATTTACCGCCTCCACCAATTTTTGGGAATTTACCTTTTCCATTATTTTTTTACTTTCTCTTCCAGAAACGGTGTAAATGTCAGTGATTATCACTTTGTCAACCGGATGGTTTTTAAAAACTTTTACAAAATCATCAAAAAGATAATAAGTCCTTTGGTATTGATGGGGTTGAAATATACACCAAATTTTTTTGTTTTTGTATTTTTCCCTGATCGCTTCTAAAGTGACTTTGACTTGGGTTGGATGATGGCCATAATCGTTGATAATTTTTAATTTTAAACTTTTAATTTTTAAACTTCGTTCATCGAAGCGGCGCCAAGTACCTTTGAATTGGGAAAGAACTTTAAATGCAATTTTATCTGGAATTTTCAAAATTCTGGCAACTTTTAAAACAGCTAAAGCGTTGGAAATGTTGAATTCTCCTGGAATTTTTAAAATTTTTTTTAATTTTTCACTTTCTTTTTCTTTTAAGTAGTTTTGAATTTTAATTTTTAGTTTTGCGATTTGACTTTTGAGATTTGAGATATTTTTGTCATCTTTGTTTGCGATCAAAATTCCATCTTTTGGTAAGTGAGAAACAAATTTTTTGTAAGCCAAAACGTAACGGCTTAAATTCTTAAAATAATCTGGATGGTCGTATTCGATGTTTAACAAAACGATGATTTTGGGCCAGTAATTCAAAAATGACTCTTTGTATTCGTCTGCCTCGATAACTAAATAATTTGATTTTCCCACTCGACAGTTTGAATCACCAAATTCTTTTAGTTTTGTTCCTAAAATTACCGTTGGGTCAAATTTCGCTTCGGTTAAAACCAGACCGAGCATTGCGGCTACCGTCGATTTTCCGTGAGAACCACAAACAGCAATCGTAAAGAGTTTTTTTGTTAATTCGCCCAGGGCCTGAGGATAACTTTGACATTTAATTTTAAGTTTTTTTGCCTTTTTCAATTCAGGATTGTTTTCTTGAACGGCTGGGCTATAAACAACCAAATTCGCATCTTTCGGCAAATTTTTTGCTCTGTGTTTTCCAATAAAAATTTTTGCCCCCAATTTTTCAAGGGCTTCCGTGATTTCAGAAGAAACTAAATCAGAACCTGAAACTTCGTGCCCTTGAGTCAAATAATACCTTGCCAAAGCCGAAACCCCAATTCCTCCAATACCAATGAAATGTAATTTCATAATTTTTAATTTTAAATTTTTAATTTTTAAACAAACCGGAACAATTTTTTTATCATTCATTCTAAGTTTAAAAATTAAAAATTTGGCTGTTTAAAAATTTTCACTTGCATTTTGAAGAAATTTTTGAAAATATCAAAACTAATTCATGTGCTTCCTTCCATAATTTTTCACATTCTTTTCTCTTTTCTGGATTGGCTCTCAAAATCATTCTTAGCCAATGTTTTGTTTCATTCGTTTCCTTTCTGCAAATTTGGATTTTATTTCTAAAATCTCTTTTAGAACTTGCTTGATTTGCTTCCATATAATTTGCCCCCCGATGCTAGTAGCAGATTTTATTAATTGAGAAATTAAAGGTTTATTTATTATGTTCGGTTGCAAACTTTTAGCAAAATCAATAATTGCTTCTCCAAACCTCGCCACTCTTTCCTCTAAATCGTATTTCATTAAAGTTTAGAAATTAAAAATTTGAATTTAAAAATTTTTAGAAAGCGGACAGCTTTCTAATACGGTATACTCTGCCCCTCCTCTTTTCAGATGGCTTTCCATTATTTCGATCGATTTTACTTCAAAAGAAAAATTCAGGTTTTCATCAATTTCTGGTCTTTCTTCAGGTTCCATTTTTTTGAATTCCCATTTTCTAATTCTTGCTAAAGTAATGTGAGGAACAAACCCTCTCCCCTCTTCTTCTAATTGAGGAATTTCTATTTCCATCAGGGCATTTTTTAAATTTTCTTGCAATTTCCACAATCTTTCGTTTTTTTCTCCAATCGCCCAAACCATCCTCGGCGGTTTTATTTTTGGGGGGCCATAACAAACTTTTGTTAGGTTTATTGCGAATGGTGAATGATTTTTCGCCACGCTTTTGGTAATTTCGATAATCTTTGGCAAATCATCATCTTTTATATACCCCAAAAACGCCAAAGTAATGTGTAAATTTTTTGGCTTTACCCATCTTGCCGGCAATTCCCAAAATTTTTCTTTAAAAGAAATTAATTCCTTTTTCAGGTTTTCTGGCAAATTTATAGCAATAAAAATTCTCCGAGACATAAATCTATTTTAGCATATTTTTTAAATTCCTTTTAAAAAACGCCCGCAAGGGGCGCTCGATTCTTCAGGGAGAACCTATTACTCCGAAGTTAAAATTGGGATACTTCAGGAAGTGAATTTCGAATTCCACTTCTTCGCCCAATTTTTTAGCAAAAGCTGTAGCCACCGAAAGAAAAAATCTCTGGATGTACTTAAGATTTAATCCAACGCAAGGATTGTCAAAACAATCGGGTGTTGTCACGACCATTATCTCTCTTTTTTCATCGTAGACCAATTTTAGCACCGAGATAAAAGGTCTCCACCATTTTTCAATCTCTTCCACCCATTCCTTTCTTACAGAAATGCCTGTAAGAGGTACCACCTCTATTTCCATTTCCTTTTTCAAGATATCAAATTCTTCTGGAAAACCAGGAAATTGAGGCATCGGATCATCGGAGAGGAGAGATTCGGCATATATTCTTCTTTGCTCTTCGGTATAGGTCCCTGAAGACAGTCTGGCGGCTGCTACGTCGCGATAGTCTGGGTCTTCCCAATGTGGATATTGTTTAAGCTCACAGTAGAAACAATTTGGTGATTCGTTTACTTTGTTGGTTAAGAACTCTCTTCCACATTTGGGGCAGACCGTTTTTTTCAAACAATCTTTTCTTGTTAAAGAACTCATTTTTTCACCTCCATTATCATTTTATATTAATCACAAAAAATTGTCAAGAACAGCGAGTTCGTCAATCAAAAATGAAATCAACAATTTTTCAGGTCTTAATTTTCGACAAATAAAAAGAGGGGTAGCTTGATAGTTTTTTACTACTCCCCTTTAGCGGTCGAGTGAGGGAGGTGCCCAAAGAATCTTTCCCTTTATATCAAATACTGGTTTATTAAATTTTTTGCAAATCTCCACCACCCTTTTAGCCACTTCAGCAATTTCTGTTTGCCGTTCCTTGAGTTTCTTGTTCTTAGCTGTTTCTACGTTCAACTTAGCTTCGACAACAATCCCTATTATCTTTTCAGGAGGGATCAAACCTTTAACCAACGCTTCGTCCTCATAGGGTATTCTGTCCCACCAACGCCACGGCTCATATCCATTTAGGCAAGCCTCTTCATACACCTTTTTGTATTCTTTTTCTTCATACATTCTCACTTTTTCTACTGATGGATCTATCACTAGCAATACTTTTCCTGACCCAACACAACTGAAGAGGCTTCTTAACTTATGCTCCATAAATTTCTCAAATTTCCCCCAGCGTAAAATTTCATTTCTCCTTCTTTTAATGCATTGTTTGAGACTAGGGTATTTCCGGCGGAGCTCAGGAGAACTTTTCCATAGCTTTTTCCAATACTTCTTCCGTTCTTTCCATTCCCTTTCGTAATAACCCCACCAATCAAAGACACTTATCCACCATCTTCCCAAATTATTTTGAACAAGAGGTGGATAGTCCTCGACCGCTTTAATTCCTCTCAGTTCCCTAACTAACCTTGAGAGGATGCCATACTTTAAAATACTCTCAAGGTTCTGGTAGGGCGTGTCATGGAACAAGGCTCCTTTTAACTTAAAAATATCTATTCGGCTCAAAATCTCACCTCTTTTTTTATTTAAGAAAATTTCTAAATTTTGTCAAGAATTAAAGAGAGGAGACAACTCAATCTAAAAAGCTGTCTCCTCCAGAGGTTCTTTAAGGCTTCCAAAGCACTTTCCCATCCCAGGTTAGGATTGGCACTTGATATTCAGATCCTAAACAATCTTCCATTATCCAATCCCACCTGGTTTTTTTTCCAGCATACTTCCTCTTTTTTCACAGCTGGATCGACTACCACACCCACAATATTTTGGGGAGGAATCCTCCAGAAAACAACCACCTCTTCAGGATAATAGTGCCACGGTCCCAGGTCGTACTTGTACTTAAATTCCTTATCCACGTCTACCACCAGCAAATCAGGGGAAAGGGAGACTACCAGAACTATTCGCTCCAGTCTCCCCTGTTGTTCCACTTCTATAGAAATCCACTCCCCAAACCTTCCCGAATACTTCGCTTTGAAGCGGAACGGATCCCCTAATTTTTCCGCCCACCTCCATCTTTCCTGGAATTTCTCTGTCAATTTCTCTCCCGACCACATACTTATCCACATTCCCCCAATCTTCTCCTGGAGGGCGGGGCGAAACGCCCCTGTGCGTGGCCAAAGGAATTCCCTCTCCTGGCATCCTGAGAAAGAATACCCAGCTTAAGGATAGAGTCCAGGTACACCGACCTGGTCACGTGGAATAACCACTTACTGACGTCATATTTTTTCAATCCTTCAATAAAATCCTTTAACATTAGTCAAACCTCCTTTTGTTAAAGATCTGTATTTTTAATATAACAAATTTATAAATCTTTGTCAAGTTAAATAAAAAGAGGGGGTGACCAGTAACCTTTTTGGCAACCCCCATAAAGATTTCGCGCCAAGGAAACTATTCCTCGGTTATTTCAGCCAGCGCCTCACGAAGCATTTCTTCTGCTTCGGGAAGACCGGCGCGCCTCCAACTGGCAGAAAGCTCCGCTAACATTTGCACCCCTATTCCCCAGAGATTTTTGTAGGCCCCCTCTAACTGCTTCCTTCTATCTATTGCCTTTGGGTCCACCTCTACTAGTTTTCCCATCGCCGCATATACTTTCTCTCCACCCTCTTTTATTTCTCGGAGACCTTCTACCATCGAATTTCTTATCTCTGTAAGGGCGCTTTTTGCTTCCATTATCTCACCTCCTTTCTTTTATAAATTTATCAAATTTCTAAATTTTGTCAAGCTTTAGAAAAGTTTAAATTTAGTTTTCAAATCTTGTTTTTTTGTAATTTAAAAATATCTTCCCAAAATTAAAAGATAAAAAAAGCAGTTTCTTCACCGCTTGTTTAACGACTTTGGTTTAAAAGAGAGGGAGCTTCTAGAATCTCTTCGATTGATTCTTCCAATATTTTCTTTTGTTCAGCGGGAGAAAGTTCATCAAAAGCTCCAGTTTTCTTCGTTGCTGTTAAAAATACCTCTTAAACTGCCGAATTTTTAGTAAGAACTGCAAAGTTCGATTGAATTTTTAAGGTTTTGGTTTATAATTTAAAGAATGAAGGAGGCCTATCTTTATAAAAAGTTAAAGGATAAAAAAGTCCAGTGTCGAACCTGCGCTCATTTTTGCGTTTTAGCTCCGGGTGAAAGAGGAAAGTGCGGAGTGAGAGAAAATATCGATGGAAAGCTTTATGCTCTAAATTATGGAAAAGCAATCGCTATAAACATTGACCCAATCGAGAAAAAACCATTTTTTCATTTTTTACCAGGAAGCCAATCTTTATCAATCGCCACGGTTGGATGTAATTTTTCTTGTTTGAATTGTCAAAATTGGGAAATTTCTCAAGCTTTTAAGGGATCGAAAGAAATTCCAGGAGAGTTCGTTCCCCCAGAAAGGAGTGTTGAAATGGCAATTGAAAATAAAGTTGAAAGCATCTCTTACACTTATGTAGAACCAACAATATTCTTGGAATATGCCTTAGACACGATGAAATTGGCAAAAAAGGCGGGGTTGAAAAACAATTTTGTTTCGAACGGTTTTATGTCAGAGGAATCGGCAAAATTGGTTATTCCCTATTTGGACGCGATCAACATCGACATCAAAGGATTTTCTGAAGATTTTTATCAAAAAGTTTGCGGGGCAAGGTTAAAACCAGTTTTAGATACGGCAAAACTGATGAAAAAGTCCGGGGTTTGGGTAGAAATCACAACCTTGGTCATTCCAACTTTATCAGACTCAAAAGAGATGTTTAAAGCGATCGCTAAATGGATATATGAAAATTTAGGTCCAGAAACTCCCTGGCACATCTCTCAATTTTGTGGAGCTATATCTTGGAAGTTGCAACACATTCCAGACACTCCTCTTAAAACTTTAGAAAAAGCAATCGAAATCGGAAAAAAAGTTGGCCTAAAATACGTTTACATTGGCAACATTCCCGGCCACAAAGCAGAAAATACCTATTGTCCAAAATGCGGTGAATTAGCCATCAACAGAGTAAATTACATCATTCATCGCTACGACAAAGAAGGCAAATGCCCAAAATGTGGCGCTGATTTAAATTTAATTTTAAAATAATGGAAAAATTTCGAGATAAAAAAGAAGTTTTGGATTATCTGAAAGAAAATAAACTCGTCAGGTTTGTTAGGATAATTTTTCCTGATGTTTTGGGAAGGGAAATGAGTTTTTGTATTCCGGCAGACAAAATGAAAGAGGCGTTTGAAAACGGAAAGGGGTTTGACGGAAGCTCGGTTGAAGGTTTTGCCAGGATCGAAGAGTCAGATTTAAACATCGTTCCTGAACCAAAAACCTTTCGGGTTTTGCCTTGGGATTATGAATTGGAAGGAGTTGTTTGGAAAGAAGCGGTTTGCTTCGGCGACATTTTTACTTCAAAAGGCGAGCATTTTGAGGGAGATTCGAGATATTTATTGAAAAAAACCTTAGAAAAAACAAAAAAATTTGGCCGGCTTTTTGCCGGGATTGAGCTTGAGTTTTTTCTTTTTGAGAACGAAAAAGAACCGAAATTGTTGGATTACGGCGGTTATTTTCACGGCGGAAGATGGGGAGAGATCAGAAAATTGGCTCAGATTTACTTGAAAGAAATGGGGATCGAAGTAGAGCATGACCATCATGAAGTTGCCCCAAGTCAACATGAAATCGACATTAAGTTTGAAGATGCCTTAAATATTGCTGATTCGGTAATTTTGACAAAGTACGTTTTGAAAAGGATCGCCCGGAAAGCTGGTCTTTTTGCCTCTTTTATGCCAAAACTGATTACAACCGTTAATGGTTCAGGAATGCACATCCATCTCTCTTTGTGGCAAAAGGGAAGAAATTTATTTTTTTCAAAAAAAGGCGATTTTCTTTCTGATTTGGCTAAAAAATATCTAACCGGCTTGATTAAATATGGCCCGGAAATTCAGTTGGTTTTAAACCAATGGGTAAATTCTTACAAAAGGTTGATTCCTGGTTACGAAGCGCCGGTTTATTTAGCTTGGGGAAGAAAAAACCGTTCCGCCTACATCAGAATTCCCGAATACCGAGAAGGGAAAGAGAACACAACCAGAATCGAACTTCGTTCGCCAGACCCGGCTTGTAACGTTTATTTAGCCTTGGCGATCATCCAATCTGCGGGTGTTCAGGGAATAATTGAAGATTTAAAATTTCCTCCCCCTGAAGAAAAAGACATTTACGAAATGACAAAAGAAGAAATGGAAAGAAAGAAAATCAAAACACTCTCAAAAAATTTAAAAGAGGCTCTGGAATTATTCAAAAAAGGTAAGTTGGTAAGGGTAACCCTCGGCGATCACATTTTTCAAAAAATGATCCAAAACAAAGAAATTGAATGGCAAAGATACAAAAATGCGGTTGGCAAAAAATTTGAAAAAGAAGTCAGTCCCTATGAAATAAAAGAATATTTACCCGTTCTCTGATGAAACAAAAATTGGTCGAAATTAAAAACGCAAAAATGGTTGTTTTCGTTGGGGATACTCACGGAGATTTGGAAGCTTCGCAAAAAGTGATTAAAGATTATTTAAAGCCGGGAAATAAAATCGTTTTTCTTGGAGATTACGTCGATAGAGGCCCTTTTTCAAGGGAAAATCTGGATTTTTTATTGGAAAAAAAGGAACAATTTCCAAACCAAATTTTTTTATTACAGGGAAATCACGAAGGCTATCGAGTTTTGAAATTTTCTCCGGCTGAGTTTTGGGAAAGTTTAGATAAAAAAAATTGTGAAAAATATTTTTCGATCGTTGAAAGTTTTCCTTTGGCGGTTGTGACAAAAAATATCATCGCCCTTCACGGCGCTCTGCCAGAAATCGAAAGGTTGGAAGATTTTGAGAAAATTAAAATCGGCGACGAAAACTGGTTCCGGATTTGCTGGGGCGATTTCGCAGAAGAAAATGGCGAAAATTTAGGGGTCGACCATTTTTCTGGTAGACCTCAGTTTGGCAGAGATTATTTTTTGAAGATGATGAAAAGATTTCAAAAGAAAATTTTAATTCGCTCTCACGACCCCAACGCCCCCCGACTAATGTATGAGGATCGCTGTTTAACAATATTTACTTCCTCCGCTTATTCCAGAGAAAGAATAATCGCCATCGCCGATCTCTCAAAAGAAATAAAAACCGCAAAAAATTTGGAAATTAAGAGAGTTTGATGCTTCCAATTTTCCTTAAAATCAAAATAATTTCAATATGGAAAACTTTTTACAAAAATAAAAAAACCTGCGGAACGGAATTCATCCGCAGGAATCGCTCGCAGATATAACTTTAATCTAACCAAAAAAAGAGGGGGTAGCTTGATAGTTTTTTACTACTCCCCTTAAGCGGTCAGTTAGGGAGGCGCCCAATTAAAACTTCTCAACTGATCACATTTTTTATTTAACAAAATTTTTTAAATTTCGTTAAATAAAAAGGGGGTGACAACTTAACCAAAAAAGCTGTCTCCTCCAGACTGTCTTAAAGGCTCGCTTCACGACTTTGGTTTAAAAATGAGCTGTTTGAAGAATTTCGTCGAGTGCCGTCTCTAACATCTCTCGTCTTTCCTCCAGCGGAAGTTCATCAAAAGCTCCAGCTTTCTCTGCTGCTGCGTGCAACACGAGAAGCGATGTCACTGCTACTGTTGAAATTAACGTACCAATCTCTTTGAGGGGTTGGTGGTTGTTAACGGGAAGACCGGGAATTTCGTTTAGGGCCCTAATGACATTCTCAAGTCCGGTCCTCACTTCGCTTATTCCTTCGAGAAGTAATTCCTTTATTTCCTCATATTTTTTCAAATCCACTCTTTTCACCTCCTTCTTTTTTTATTTTGCTACCCGTGGGTAGCACCCTGAATACCAATTCCTTGATACCCAAGGTGCTACCCACGGAAGCAATAAATTTTTTAATGTCCTAATCCTATTATAGTAAAATCATAAAAGCTTGTCAAGAGGCGAAAATTTCTGTTGCGGGTTTTTTAGATTTATCGTAAAATTGAATTGAAAGACGATTATGAAATTTGAAATAAAAGGACCTTTTGAGGAAAATATTTATACTTTGATGAGAAGGTTGGGTTATTTTTTTCAAAAAAAGGATGAAGAAAGAGGAGAATTAAGTTTTGTTCGGCCGGCTAAAGGTTATCCAAGGTTTCATCTTTTTGTTAAAAAGGAGGGAGAAAATTTAGTTTTTAAATTACACTTGGATCAAAAAAGACCGATTTATGAAGGAGCACCGGCTCATGCCGGGGAGTACGAAACCGAGATCGTGGAAAAAGAAGCAAAAAGGATCAAAGAAATTTTTACTTCCAGTTCTCGAAACGAAAATGAGAAAAGAAATTTTTGGACTTGAAGAAGAGGAGGCAAAAGAAAGGTTAAAAAAATACGGCCCAAACGTTTTTTGGAAAGAAATCAGTTTCGATTGGTTGAGATTTTTGGGAGAAGAGGTTTTTAATCTTTTTAACATTTTACTCTTTTTTGTTTTTTTAATTTCCTTTTTCGGTGGAGGAAAAAAAATCGAATCTTTTCTAATTTTGCTTTTTTTATTCATTTCCATTTTTGTTAGTTTGATTTCTGAATTAAATTTTCATCATCTTTCAAAGAACCTCAGAAAGTTTTTACACAAAAAAGTTTTGGTTTTGAGAAGCGGAAGGAAAAAGATAATCGACGCTGAATTTTTAGTACCCGGTGATTTGATTTACTTGAGTAAAGGCGAAAGGATTCCGGCCGACGGTGAAATTATAAACTGTTTGAATTTTTTAGTAAACGAACAAGTTTTAACCGGCGAATCAAAACCAGTGGAAAAAAAGATGGGAGACGAAATTTTTGGCGGAACAGAAGTTTTAGAAGGAGAGGCAGAAATTTTGATAACGAAAACGGGAAAAGAAATGAGGTTTGGAAAAATCGGAGAATTAACCTCAGAGACTTTGAAAAAAAGCGCTTACCAGAAAGAATTAGAAAAATTTACTTCGCATCTTTTAATTTTGGTTTTAATTTTCGTTTTGGGGCTTTTTCTTTTTCATTTCTTCACCAAAGAAATCGAAAAAAAAGAAATTTTAGCCTTTGCTTTGATTTTAGGAATTTCAATCGTTCCTGAACTTTTCCCACCGATTGCCGTCTTTACCCTTACGGTTTATAGTAAAAGGTTTGCCAAAAGAAAAACGATTGTGAAAAGGATCAGCGCCATCGAAGATTTAGGCGTGATCGATGTTTTGTGTACAGATAAAACAGGAACGATTACCACCAACGAATTAAAATTGGAAAAAATTTTGGCGAAAGACGAAAACGAGTTTTTAAAATTTGCCACCTCTTTGACTTTTGGGATTTCCCAAAAATACCTTTCCGATTTTGGAAGGGCGATTGTCAAAGAATTGGACAAAAAAACAAAAGACGGTTTAAAAAAAATAAAACTCGTAAATCGCAAACTTTTTGACCCTTCTTTAAGAATCTCGCAAGGCATTTTAGAAATAGAGGGAAAGAAAATTTCAATAGTTGGCGGAGCGCCAGAGTTTATTTTCGAATACTGTCAAAAAGAAGAGGAATGGTTAGAAAAAGTTGAGGAATATTCAAAAGAAGGTTTTAGAACTTATGCCTTGGCAAAAAAAGAGATTGAGAAAGAAGAGTTTATCACCAAAGAGAAAAAAATAGAGGGAATGGAATTTTTGGGTTTGGGGATTTTCCGAGATGCCTTAAAGCCCAGCGCCAAAGAAGCTTTGATTTTGGCAGAAAAACTGGGGGTGGATGTAAAAGTTTTGACCGGCGATCACCCAGAAGTGGCCAGAAAGGTGGCTTTGGAAATAGGGTTGATCGATGAGAAAGAAAAAGTTTTTACCGAGAAAGAATTGTTAAGTTTTTCCGAAGAAGAATTCGAAAGAGTAGTAGAAAATTACAACATCTTTGCGCGGGTTTCTCCAGAGACAAAATACAAAATTGTCAAAGCCCTCCAAAAACACCACCGGGTTGGATATTTAGGGGAAGGGATCAACGACCTTCCGACGATCAAATTGGCCGACGTGGGGATCGTTGTCGATACTGCCCAAGATGCAGCCAAAGACGTTGCCGACGTAATTTTGCTCGAAAAGGACCTAAAAGTAATCCTTGAGGGAATCGCTCTGGGAAGGCAAGCTTTTTTCAACTTGATTAAATTTTTGCGCCACACCATGTCAGATAATTTTGGCAATTTTTTTGCCATCGGTTTTCTCTCTTTCTTTTTACCGTTTTTACCCTTGACCCCTTTGCAAATTTTATTGACCGATTTTTTAACTGATTTCCCTCTTTTTGCCTTACCCACCGATAACGTTTTACCGTCTGAAATAAAAAAGCCGGCCAGATACAAAACCAAAGAGCTTTTTTCTCTCTTGGTCGGCCTAGGAGCGGTGGCGGCAGTTTTCATTTGGATTTCTTTTTCAATTTTTAAAAATCATCCACCAGAATTTTTAAGAACGATCGTTTTCCTAACCACAACTTTGACCGGTATTTCTGTTTTTTATTCTATCAGGACCGACGATTGGTTTTTTAAATCTCAACCTTCCAAACTTATTCATTTAACCGTTTTTCTCTCCCTTCTCTTTCTCTTTTCTTTTCTCTGTTTTGCGCCGCTAAGGTCGTGGTTTAATTTTTCGCCTCTTTCTTTCAAAATTCTTTTTTCCCTCTTTGTTTTGGATTTTATTGTCTTCATTCTGGTAAACGATGTTGCCAAAAAAATTATTTTGAAATATTTCATCAAAAGTTTTTAATTTTATGAAAATAGAAATTAAAGAAGCAAAGAAAGAAGACATAGATTCCATTTTGAGGTTGCAAACGAAACTTTCCGATTATCATCGAAAGATTGATAAAAATTATTACAAAGCGGGAAAAGAAAGAAAAGCAATCGAGAAAAAACGTTTGGTTGAATATTTTTCAAAGAGAGAAAAGAACCGGAAAATTTTGGTAGCCAAAGTTGGAAATAAAATTGTTGGGTTTTTTATCGGTAAAATAGAAAAAGCCCATTCTTATTGCCGAGCGAAAAAAATCGGCGTGATATTTCAGGCCTTTGTTGAGGAAAAATTTAGGAGAAAGGGAATCGGAAGATTATTTTTTGAAAAATTGCTAAAATGGTTTAAAAAGAAAAAGGTTAAATTCATCGAAGTTGAGGTCGATTCGAGAAATAAAATCGGGATCGAAGCCTACAAAAAATATGGATTTTTTGAATTTCGTAAAAGAATGAGGTTGGATTTATAAGAAGATCGTGTTAGTCAAAATTTCCAAAATCAAATTTAATGGCCCTTTTAATCTTAAATTGTGTATGGATTCTGAGCAATGCCCTACCGATCTTTGGCAATTTGAAAATGGGAAATATAAAACATTTATTAAATTCCGTAACAAATGGATTCCGGTAGCGATCTGGGAAAATTCAGATACTTTATTTATCGATTCAGAGCGAGACATCTCTGACAAAATTTTATATCAGTTTTGGGCAGATTATGATGTTTTGGATTTTTATTCAAAATTTAAGAAAGATAAATATTTATCTAAGGCAATTCAAGTCTTACAAGGATTAAGGGTGATGCGGAATTTAGACTTAAATTGGGGAATTTTTGAAGCGATTTTGACTCAAAATTCTTCTATAAAACGAATTCGGAAAATGGAGAGAAATTTAAGAAAATTTTATGGAAATGGGTCTACAATTGCGGTTCAGAAGTTAGTCAGTGCGAAAGAATCAGAAGTTGAAAAGAAATGCAAGGTGGGATATCGGGCAAGGTATTTAATTAATGTGGCAAAATTGCTTAATAATAAGAAATTAAATTTAGAAAATTTGGCCAGAATGTCTACAGAGGAAGCAAGAAAAGCATTGTTGAAAATAAAAGGTATCGGCCCAAAAGTAGCGGATATAATTTTACTCTATACTTTAGGAAAGCCAGATACTTTCCCGATGGATGTTTGGTTAAAAAGGGCCTTGATTAGAGAATATTTTGGTGAAAAGAAAATAGGCAATCAAAAATTAAGAGATTTTGCCTTAAATTATTTTGGCAAACACGCCGGCATTGCCCATCTTTATATGTTTTATTATGAGAGAAAAATTCTTTCTCAAAATTAAAGGTCGAGATTTATCGTCACTGAATTAAAAATATGAAAATTGTTATTTGTGCTGGTTTAGAATTCACTTATAAAATTAAAAAAGTGGCAAATGAATTAATGAAACGAGGTCACAAAGTAATTATCCCTAAAACTTCTGAGATGATTTTAAATGGGAAAGTGAATTTAGAGCAAATTAAGCGAGAAAAAGAAAGCGGTGAGATTGTAAAACGAGCCAAGAAATACGATGTAATTAGATATTATTTTGAAAAAATTAAAGAAGCAGATGCGATTTTGGTTTTAAATTACGATAAAAAGGGCATTAAAAACTATATTGGTGGAAATGTCTTTTTGGAAATGGGATTTGCTTATGTTTTAAATAAAAAAATCTTTTTATTAAATCCAATACCCGAAATCAGTTATCAAAGTGAAATAAAAACAATGGAACCTGTTATTTTATATGGAGATTTAGGAAAAAATAAAATAAAAAGGTCGAAATTATCTCAATAAAACAAAAATATGAGAAAAATTCACAAAAAAATTTGGCCAAAGTATTTTAGGATGGTAAAATCTGGAAAGAAAAATTGCGAGTTGAGATTCGATTTTTACAAAATAAAAGATCTCAAAAAGTACGGCTGCTATTTGATTGAACTTTAAACGAAAATTTTTAATTAAAAATATTCTAACATTCTGCAGAATGTGGGAATGTTTTTTTATTTTCGGAAACAAAAATTCGGTATTTCCACAATTGCGCAAATGTGAAAATGTCAATATAATTAAAGAATTAATATGATCGATGTTCATTGCCATTTAGAACAAGAAGATTATGTAAAAGATAGGGATGAAGTCATTGAAAAGTGTAAAAAAGAATTGAAAGCGGTAATCACTTGTTGTTGTCATCCTGATGATTTTGATTTGACGATGGAAATGGTCAAAAGGTATGAAAATTTTGTTTTTGCCACTGTCTCGATCCATCCAGAATACATCAAAGAGATTGAAAATTTGAAAGTAAACGAATTTTTAAAAAAGATTGAGGAAAATAAAGAAAAAATCGTTGGAATTGGTGAAACTGGTTTGGATTTTATAATCGAAGAACCTGAATGGAGAGAAAAACAAAAAGAGTTATTTTTAAAATTCATCGATTTGGCAAAAAATCTAAATTTGCCCTTGGTAATCCACGCCAGAAAGGCATTCGCTGAAACGGTCGAAATTTTGGAAAAATGCCAAGCAAAAAAAGTTTTAATGCACTTTTTCACCGCCAAAGAACTTTTGCCAAAAATTATAAAAAATGGCTGGTCGATTTCGGTAAACACAGCTCTGTTAAAAAGCAAAAATATTAAAAAAATTGTCAGAGATATACCCTTGGAAAAAATAATGCTCGAAACCGATTCTCCTTGGTTGGGGGAAGGAAAAAGAAACGAGCCTTTAAGCGTCAAAATTGTAGCAGAAGAGATTGCAAAAATCAAAAAGGTTGAATTAGAAAAGGTAGATAAAATTACTGACGAAAACGCAAAAAAATTTTTCGATTTATCGATTTAAATTTTGTGAATAAAAATTAATGGCCAAAGAAGAATATCTTTTGGATCTAATTAGAAAATTTTCGGAAATGCTAAAAGATAAAAAACTTGTTGCTTTTTTAATTGACGGTCTGGGATTAGAAAATCTCTCTTTGCCTTTTTTGAAAAAATCCGTTTACCAAACGGTTTTTCCTTCTTCAACTCCAAATTTCCTTTATTCTTTTCACTCTCTTTTAGAGCCGAAAGATCACGGCTTTTTAGAGTGGTTTATGCGGTTTGATGATTTCAAAAGCCCGGTCATTATCCCACCCTGGACGGACCTTGAGGGAAATTCCTTAAAATTAAAAAAAGAAAAAGTGTTTCCTTTTAAATCCCTTTCTGAAATTTTATGGGAAAAAGGTTTTTCTTCTTTTTACTACACACCGTTTGGGGAATCTCTTTTTACACAAGCCACTTCTAAAAAAGCGGAGGTTAAAAACATCAAATATCTTTCCCAGGTTTTTCCTTTAGCCAAAGCGGATTTTATTTTTATTTATTGGCCTTCTCCAGACGAAATATTACATGAGGAGTTCAAAAGCGAAACTTTTGAAATCGATAAGAAATTTTTAGAATTTTTCATAAAGATTTTATATGAAAAAATGGCTAAAAGATCTCGACTAGTTGTTTTTTCTGATCATGGGCAAACTAAAATAACAAAGCGATATAAACTACCCGTGATCGATGGCCATCCGGTTGGTGGTAGTCGGGTGGCTTTTTACAAAGGAAAAAAAGAAAAAATTGAAAGGAAATTAAAAAAATTGAAAATTCCGGCATCGGTTTATGAAATCGAAGAGTTAAAATTTTTTCAAGAAAAAATTAATAAAAGATGTTTTGAAAATTTCGGCAACGTTATTGTAATAGCAAAAGGAAACTTTGGGTTTAATTATCCTTTTGAAAAACACCCATCAACCCTAATCGGTGGCCACGGCGGGTTGAGTAAAGAAGAAATGTTTGTTAATGTTTGGGTAGGAGAAAAATAATCAAAAATATGCACCCGTTAGTTGCTTTGACAAAGCGAGCGGTCGAAACTTTTATCAAAGAAGGAAGAATTATTGAGCCTCCTAAAGATTTGCCGGAGGAATTTTTAAAGAAAAAGGCGGGGACTTTTGTCACCATCGAGAAAAACGGAGAGCTTAGGGGTTGTATTGGAACTTATTTGCCGACGAGAGAAAATATCGCAAAAGAAGTAATCCAAAACGCCATTGCCGCGGCGACCGAAGACAGGAGGTTTGGATCTGTTCGAAAAGAGGAACTTCCCTATCTTTCTTATACTGTTTATATTTTGAGCGAACCCGAAATTGTAAAAGACATTTCTGAACTCGATCCTAAAAAATATGGAATAATTGTCAAAAGCGCACCAATTTCTTCCTCTGGCGATGTCGTATTTAATGGGCATTTTGTTCCAAAAACTGGGCTTTTGCTTCCCGATTTGGAAGGTGTCGAGACGATCGAAAAACAAATTTTGATTGCTTGCCAAAAAGCCGGGATCAATTTAAAAAAAGAAAAATTCTTGATTTACAAATTTACGGCCGAAAAATATCGATAAATTTATGAAAATCGACCTCCATTGTCACAGTTTTTATTCAAAAGATGCCCTTTCTTCACCGGAAAAATTACTAAAAACCGCCCTTAAAAAAGGGTTGGATGGAATTGCCATCACCGATCACAACACCACCAAAGCCTGGCCAGAGGCAAAAAATTTGGCAGAAAAGATGGGGTTGAAAATAGTCTTTGGAGAGGAAATAAAAACAAAAAGAAACGGGAAAGTGGTCGGTGATATTTTGGGACTTTTTTTAAAAGAAGAAATCAAAAGCCGAGAGCTATTTCAGGTGATAAAAGAGATTAAACTTCAAGGTGGGATCGTCATCGTGCCTCATCCTTTTCATTTTCCAGAGCATTTTAAGGAAAACTTGGAAAAAATCTTGCCTTTGATCGACGGCCTCGAAGTCTTTAACGCTCGGATGCCCTTTCCCTTTTTTGACAAAAAAGCGTTTGCTTTTGCTCAAAAGCATAATTTAGCCATAACCGCCGGAAGCGATGCCCATTTTCATTCAGAAGTTGGCAACGCTTACACCATTGTTGAAAGGGCAAAAAATCTCGAGGAATTTAAAGAAGGAATTTTAAAAAAAGAGACAAAAATAAAAGGGAAAAGATCTTTGCCATTTTCTTTGATTTTTCCGCTTTTGGCGAAAATAAAAAATTTCCGACTTTAAATTTGCCCCCGGCAGGATTCGAACCTGCGACCTTCAACTTAAAAGGTTGCTGCTCTACCAACTGAGCTACGGGGGCATTTTCTCTCAATAGGGGGAACCGAGGTTCCCCCTCGATTGTGCTCCGCTCACTCCTCCGCTTCGCTTCGGGGATTCGCTCCGCAGTCACCCCCCCTCCTAGTAGGTAAATAATTCACACTTTACTAGTAGGTAAATAATTCACACTTTACATGAGCTCGCTTGTTCGGCTCCCCAAGGGAAAACCAAGGTTTTCCTCTTTTGCGCTCGGTTTTCTTCGCTTTTGCTACGAAAACCTTGCTGTCCCCTTTTCCTAAGGGTAGGTCCCCTCCATGGCGCTTCGCTGTCACTTTCTTTTCTAGAATTTATCGATTTGCAATCCACAATTTGCAATTATAATCCTTCTTCTTTTAATTTTTCCAAAAGTTCTTTTTGTTTTTTTGTCAGTTTTTTTGGAATTTTAACTATCAATTCGATGTATAAATCTCCTCTTCCGGCGTACCTACTAGAACTGGACCCAGAGAAATGGGGAATTCCTTTTCCAGAAATTCGCAAAATTTTTCCAGATTCACTTCCTGGCGGAATTTTCAACAAAATTTTCTTTCCTTCTAAAGTTTCGATTTCAACTTCATCACCGAGAGCCGCTTGAGAAAAGGTAATCGGCAAAGAAAGATAAAGATCGTCTCCTTTTCTTTTGAAAAGAGGATGTTCTTTCACGAAAACCCTTACGTAAAGGTCGCCGCTTTTTCCTCCTTTTCTTCCCGCATCTCCTTTACCCGGAATTTTGAGTCTTTGATGGGAATCGATACCCGGCGGAATAAAAATTTGGATTTCTTCCTCTCCTTTGATCCTTCCTTCACCATGGCAAACGATACAGGGCTTTTCTGGTTTGTATCCTTCACCCCCGCATTCTGGACAAGGTGCATAACGAGTAAAAGTACCAAAAAAGGTTTTCTTAAGCTCTTGGACCTGACCGGTTCCCCGACAAGAAAAACATTCTTTCACTTTTGTCCCCGGTTCAGCACCCGTTCCTCCACATCGCGGACAAACGATGTATTTTTCTAAAATGATTTTTTTCTTAACCCCTTTTAAAGTATCTTCTAAAGAAATTTCTAAATCGACCTCGATATCTCGCCCTCTCTTTAAATCTCTTTTTTTCCTGGGAACGCCAAAACCAAACATTTCTTCAACCATTTCTCCTAAGTCTTCAAACCCAAAGTCAAAATCAAAATCGAAACCTGGCTTTCCCCAAAACCATTGAAAATCAAAGCCGGGTTCAGGTCCTTTTTCTTCAAAAACTTGACCAAACCGATCGTACTGAGCCCTTTTTTCTTTATCCGAAAGCACCCGATAGGCCTCGTTTATCTCTTTAAATTTCTTTTCGTCACCACCTTTGTCAGGGTGGTATTTATGGGCAAGGCGATAATAAGCCTTTCTGATTTCTTCGTCAGAAGCATCGGGTGGAACTCCTAAAATTTTGTAATAATCCTTCATGGTTTTTCTTTATATTGAGCCTCCTCCGGCCCTTCAGGTTTTTGTCTGTACATTTCTATCCCGATCTTTTGGATCGCTTCTGATAATTCCTGGATCTTCGATCTGATTTCTTCTATGTTATCACCTTCTTTTACTTTTTTCAATTCTGAAATTTTCCCTTCAACCTCTTTTTTCATTTCCTCAGAAACTTTATCTCCTGCCTCCCGCAGAGTTTTTTCAGCCGTATAAATTAAGGCTTCGGCAGAATTTTTCGTTTCGGCTAGTTCTCTCTTTTTTCTATCCTCTTCCATGTGCAATTCTGCCTCTCTTTTCATCCTTTCTATTTCCTCTTTTGAAAGCCCGATCGAACCTTCGATCCTGATCGACTGCGATTTTCCCGTTGCCTTGTCTTTGGCCGTGACGGTTAAAATTCCGTTGGCGTCGATGTCAAAAGTTACCTCGATTTGGGGAATTCCTCTTGGAGCGGGCGGAATTCCATCTAAAATAAACCTTCCTAAAGACCTGTTGTCATAAGCCATCGGTCTTTCTCCTTGCAAAACGTTGATTTCGACTGAAGTCTGGTTATCGGCAGCGGTTGAAAAAATTTGGGTTTTTGAAGTTGGAATGGTGGTGTTTTTGGGAATCATTATCGTGTTTATCTGGCCCAAAGTTTCGAGTCCCAGAGATAAAGGTAAAACGTCGAGCAAAAGGACGCTTTTGATTTCTCCTTCGGATGCCCTCTTTTCTTCTTTGGCCGTCAAAATTTCTGCTTCGATGGCCGCCCCCATCGCCACCACTTCTTCCGGGTTTATCGATTTGTTTGGTTCTTTGCCAAAGAAATTTTTGACCGCTTCTCTCACTTGCGGAATCAAACTTGTCCCACCGACCAAAACCACTTCGTCGACGTCTTTAACCGTCATTTTTGCCTCGGCCAAAGTTTTCTTCACCCGCTCGATCGACTTTTCGACCAAATCCCTGGTCATTTCTTCAAACTGGGCCCTACTCAATCGATACAAAAGATGTTTTGGTCCTTCTGGGGTTGAGGTGATGAAGGGAAGGTTGATTTCTGTTTCCAAAACCGAAGACAATTCGATTTTTGCATTTTCAGCCGCGTCTTTTATCCTCTGCAAGGCCAAAGGATCTTTGGAAAGGTCTATCCCCTCCTCTTTTTTAAATTTCTCGATGATCCAATTCATTATTCTTTGGTCAAAATCCTCACCACCCAAATGGGCTTCGCCGCCGGTGGCTAAAACTTCGACCGTGTCGGGAGCAACGTTCAAAATCGTCACATCGAAAGTACCGCCACCAAAATCATAAACGACGACTTTCTTTGGCTCTTTTTTGCCGAGTCCGTAAGCCAAAGCAGCCGCCGTCGGTTCGTTGATGATTCTCAAAACTTTAAAACCGGCGATCTCTCCGGCAGCCTGAGTCGCTTTTCTTTGGGAATCGTCGAAATTTGCTGGGCAGGTAATGACAACGTTCTGAATTTTCTCCCCTAACTTTTCTTCGGCATCGAGCTTGATCTTTTGCAAAATCATCGAAGAAATTTCGATCGGCGTCACCCATTTATCCCCGAATTTTATTTCTACTCCCCCGTCTGACCTTCTCCTTGTTTCGTAGGGCAACCTTTTTAATTCCTTCTGAACTTCGGGGTCATCAAACCTCCGACCGATAAATCTTTTGACGGCAAAAATTGTATTTTTTGGGTTAGTAATCGCCTGTCTTTTAGCTAAAATTCCCACCAACCTTTCTCCAGATTTGGAAATAGCCACCACCGAGGGAATCAAAATCGATCCCTCTCTCGATTCAAGACATTTTGGCTCACCAGCAATAACGGCCGCCATCTTTGAAATCGACGTCCCCAAATCGATACCTAATGATTTTGCCATAAATCAATTAGAATGCGGTTATTTTTTGACCTTTATTTTAATTTTCTTTTCCTTGACCTCTTTGGGTTTTGCTTTGGGAATGGTCACTTTCAAAATGCCGTCGGAATATTCGGCTTCGGCTTTTTCTCCGATCACTTCGGTCGGTAAAGAAACTGTTCTTTTGAAATATCTCGTTCCCATTTCCTTTCTGTAATAACCCTTCCCCTTTTCTTCTTTTTTTTCTTCAGCTTTTGCCTCAATCTTTAAAATATCATTTTTCACCTCAACGTTAATATTTTCTGGCTTTACCCCAGGTAATTCAACTTCGGCCACAACTTTATCGTCGGTTTCATAAATATCCATCCTTGGTGTTCTGACCGTCGGAATTATCTCCCTTTGCCATTCCCATTCTGGCCATTCTTCTTCAAACCATCTTTCGATGTCCCAAAAAGGTCTCCAAGGAATGATTGGCATAGTATTTAGTAATTAGTTATTAGTAAATTAGTTTAACGACCTTTTATTTTGAAACTTTTACTTTAGCTGGTCTTAACAACCTGTCATTTATTTTATATCCTTTTTGAATTTCTTCGACAATTGTCCCTGGTTCTTTATCTTTCGCTTCAACTTCTTCTACCACTTCGTGAAAATTCGGGTCAAACCTCTCCCCTACTGATTTTATTTCCTCAACACCCTGTTCTTTCAAAAAATTTAAAATTTGATTTTTAATTTGTAAAATCCCTTTAACATTTTCATCATTTTTCAAATTCTCTGGCAATTTCTTTTCAGCAATTTCAAAATTGTCCAGAATTGGCAAAATCTTTAAAATCAGACTCTCTCCAGCATATTTTACCATCTCTCCTAATCTTTCCAATTCTTCTTTTTTGTAATTCAAAAAATCCGCCCTTGCTCTTTGCCAACCAGCCAAATATTCATTTTTTAATTTCTCTACTTCTTCCAACTTTTTTTTCAATTCCTCAATTTCTTTTTTTAATTCTTCTGACATAAATTTTCTAAAAAATTTTTCAAAGAATTCATTAAAGCAATGTTTTTATTATAATCCATTCTCTTTGGCCCCAAAATAGAAAGGATCGTTTCTTTTTCTCTCGGAAAATAACATTTCGATACAATCGCTGAAAAATCTTTTCCTTTTGGGAAGGGATTTTCACTACCAATATAAACTTTTATTTTCGAATTAATTTTTAAATCGGTAATATTTTTTTCAAAGTTTTCTAAAAACTGAGTGAAATCGAAAATGGTCTCTCTGACATAAAATTCCGGTTCCTTCAAAATCACTTCCCATCCTTCTTTCAAACAAATGTCATCTTTGACTAAATAACTCAAAACCAAAGAGTCAGAAATTTCAGCCAAATTTTTTGTCAAATTTTGCAAAAACTTTATCGTATCTTCGATTTCTTTTTCTATCCAATCTTCTATTTTAAATTCCTCAATTTCGCTTTCAAGCAATTTGTTGACAAAAAAGCGATAGGCCTTATCAGTGGGAACCCTTCCCGCAGAAGTATGGGGTTGAAATAAATATCCATTCTTTGTTAATTTTTGAAACTCAATTCTCAAAGTTGCTGGAGATAGCCCAAATTTGTGCTTTTTCTCAAAAAACTCCGAAGAAATTGGCTGAGCCAAATTAATATAATCTTCAACAATATTCCTTAAAATTGCTTCTTGCCTTTCTGTTAGCATACTATTATTTTAGCAAATCAAAATTAGCAGTCAAGACCTGAGAGTGATAATTCGGATATAAAAATTCTTGAAAATTTAAAAAATGCTATAATAGATTAATGAGCAAAAAATCTTTTTTTCTTTTATTGATTGTTTTAGGGGTTGCCGGTTTTTTCAGATTGTGGAAATTGACCGAAATCCCTCCCGGACTTTATCCGGATGTCGCAATAAACGGAAACGAAGCCTTTTTTTCTTTGAAAAATCACGATTTTAAAGTTTTTTATCCAGAAAATTACGGAAGAGAAGGGTTGATGATGTGGTTGATCGCCCTTTCTTTCAAAATTTTTGGAATTTCGATTTTTTCAATCAGAATAGTTGCGGCAACGATTGGGCTTTTAACAGTTTTGGGATTATATCTTTTAGTAAAGGAATTGTTTTATCAAGAAAAAAGTTTTGCAGAAGAAATTGCTTTCTTTTCAAGTTTCTTTTTGGCGGTTTCCTTTTGGCATACAAATTTTTCTCGGATCGGCTTTAGAGCAATTTTGCTACCTTTTGTTTTAGTTTTTTCTTTTTATTTTCTTTTAAGATCTTTTAGAAAAAAATCAATTTTTAACTCAATTTTCGCTGGAATCTTTTTTGGTTTAGGATTCTACACTTATACTTCTTTTAGAATGGCGGTTTTGATTTTACTTTTTATTTTTGTTCCTTTTTGGTTTATCTATAAAAAAGAGGGACTTCAAAAAAAATTCTTACTTCTCACTTCTTGTTTTCTGTTTTTAGTTCTCTTCGTTGCCCTTCCTATCGGAATTTACTTTTTAAAAAATCCTCAAGATTTCATTTCAAGGGCTGCTCCGGTTTCAATTTTTAAAGCAGAAAATCCAGTAAGAGAATTTTTTAAATCTTTAATATTACATTTGGGAATGTTTAATTTTCATGGCGATCCCAACTGGAGGCATAATTTTGCCGGAAAACCAATGTTATTTTGGCCAGTTGGAATTTTCTTCTTAATCGGATTTTTTGTTTCGATAAAAGCAGTAATAGCCTCAATAAAAAACAAAAACCTCCAACTTCTAGTTTCAAATTTTTTACTTTTCTCCTGGTTTTTTATCATGCTTTTGCCAGGAATTTTAACCAGAGAAGGTCTCCCCCATTCTTTAAGGGTAATTGGAGTCATCCCCCCTGTTTTTATCTTTTCTGGTTTGGGAGTTTTTTGGCTTTATCAAATTTTAGAAAAAAAAATAAAGAATAAATTGGCGTTTTATCCTTTGGTTTTTCTTTTTTTGTTATTCGTTTTGATTTCTGAATTTAACAAATATTTTTTCCTCTGGGCAAAAAAACCCGAAGTAAAAAATGAATTCAACCAAGAATATCTTGTAATGGGAGGCTTTTTAAATTCTTTACCAGAAAATTATGAAAAATATGTAATCGTAAACCGAGGCGGTCAGCTGATTGCTTGGGCAAACAACATCCCAATACCAGCTCAAACGATAATGTTTTTGGAAATCTCGAAATACGGAGAAATAAAAAGCAAGTACTTGTTGCCAGAGGAGGTTGAAAAAATTAAAATAGAAAAAGAAGGGGTGATTTTACCCTTAGAGTGCAATTTTGATTTAATCGAAAGGTTAAAAAATCTTTTCCCGGAAGGGAAAATTATAAAAACAGATTATTTTTGTGCTTATGAAATTAAAAAATAAAAAAAACGCATCGGTTTTTTGCCTTTTTCTTTTAGTTTTTGTTTTAGCCATTTTGAGTTCTTTAAACGATTCGGCAACGAGCGACGAACCTCCTCACATCGTTTCTGGCTATTCTTATTTAAAAAAGCACGACATGAGATTAAATCCCGAACATCCACCTTTGGTAAAAGATTTAGCGGCCCTTCCTCTTTTGTTTTTAAAATTAAATTTTCCTGAATCAGATTTAGCCTGGCAACAACCTGACGGTCCATATTGGTGGCATCAATTTAATTTAGGTCGAAAATTCTTGTACGAATCTGGAAATAATCCTGATCAGATTTTGTTTTTTGCTCGTTTTCCAATGATTTTGCTTTTGATCGTTTGTGGGTTTTTCATTTTTAAATTCGCCAGAGATTTTTTTGGAGAAAAAGTGGCAATTTTGGCATTGTTTTTGTTCTCATTCTCCCCTACTTTTTTAGCCCACGGAAGGTTTGTTACCACCGACGTCGGCGCTGCCTTTGGCGTGGTTTTGGCCACTTTTTATTTCTTGAAAGCCCTAAAAGAACCGTCTAATAAAAACATAATTTTGGCCGGGATTGCTTTGGGGATTTCTCAACTTTTAAAATTTTCGTTGATTTTGTTGATTCCGTTTTTTACCCTTTTAACTTTTGCTTGGATTTTAATTTTTAAGGATTGGAAAAACCCTTTGAAAGTTTTGATTTCCTCTTTCGTTTTGTGGGTTTTACTCGTTTGGGTTGTTTATGGTTTGCAAATTTACAACTATCCCCCAGAAAGACAATTGAGAGATACAAAAATGAATTTGGAATCTTTTTCTGGGGGTCCTTCTTCGATAAAAGAAACCTGTTTTTCGCTAAAGTCTTTCGCGAAAATAAAAAGATGCCTGGCTGAAATTATAATCTGGACCTCAAACAAACCAATAATCAGACCGTTGGCTCATTACGGCCTTGGGCTTTTGATGGTATTTCAAAGAGCTTCTGGAGGGCATACCACTTACTTTTTGGGCGAGGTTTCAGCGGCTGGCTGGAAAATCTATTTCCCGTTTGTTTATTTAATAAAAGAACCTTTAGCCTTCCATCTTTTGTGGATTTTAGTCTTGGCCTATTTTGCTTTGAAAATTAAAACCCCGCTCTGGAAAAACCCGATTTTTAGGTTAAAAAATTTCCTCAAAAATCATTTTGTTGAGTGCTCGATGGCGATCTGGCTTTTTCTTTATTGGGCCACCTCGATAAAATCGAATTTAAACATCGGAGTAAGACATTTGTTGCCAGCCTTTCCTTTTGCCATAATTTTAACCGCCAAGGGCGCTATCTCTTGGCTTGAAAATACAAGAAACAAAAAACTTGCCTATGCTCTTTTGGTAATTTTGCTTTTGTGGCAAGCGGTTTCAGTTTTGAAAGTTTATCCGCATTTCTTAGCTTATGCTAACGAAATCGTTGGCGGACCGGATAAAGTTTATCTTTATACCGTCGATTCAAATTTGGATTGGGGACAGGATTTAAAAAGATTGAAAGAATGGGTTGATAAAAGCAAAATTGAAAAAATTTATCTTGATTATTTTGGAGGTGGAAATCCAAAGTATTATTTGGGCGAAAAATACGAAAGTTGGTGGGGACAAAGAGATCCAAAAGAACTTCCTAAAAGAAGCTATTTGGCGGTCTCGGCGACCAGTTTACAAGGCGGAAAAGGAAGTCCGGGAAAAGGGTTTGACCAACCGACCGGTTATTATCTTTGGTTGGAAAAATACAAACCGATCACCAAAATTGGCTACTCGATTTTCGTCTTCCAAATAGAAAAATAAACTTTATTGCTTGTATTTGGGAAAAGCAAAATTGCCAAACCTCAGGTCGATGTACTCTAAATTTTTCCTTTTTTCGAGAGAAATTTCTTTTTCAAACACAACACCTAACTTTGTGATCTGCCAATCGATATCTTTTTGAGGGTCGACAAAAATCTCCCAACCTTCTTTCGTTTTGAAACGTAAATTATCTTCGGCGACGATCGAAATTTTTTCAAGGGGGATGTTTAAATCTTCTAATTTTTTTTCCATTTTTAAAATTTTGTCCAAAGTTTCTTTGTCGATTACTTGCTCGCCCAAAACTAATTCATTATTAAAGAGCGAGCTTTCTATTTTGGGCAGGGGAACTTCGGGATTTGTTTTTTCAAAAATTATTCCGTTTCCGTCAAGCAAGAAAAATTTATCGTCCCGGAAAAAAACGGCCACTTCTTTTTTCTCCTCAAGGTTAACGATTAATTTATTCGGAAAGTCTTTTTTAAACCTTAATTTTTCTACCTGAGGAAATTTTTGAAAAATTTCGTTTTTGATTTTGTTTAAATCGGCCAAAAAAATATTGTTTCTTTTGAAAATAAAATTTTTCTTCTCTAAATTCTCTTTGATAACGTTTTCTATTTCTTCTTTTTTCACTCTGTTTTGCCCAGAAATTTCCACTTCTTTAATTTTGAAAAAATCGGAAAAAAATAAAAAATAAACCCCAGAAAAAAACAAAACCAAAAGAAAAAGGGAGAGCCAAAAATAAAAACTTTTGAAAATTTTCCTTTTCTTTTTTATTCGGTGGAACCTTCGGTATTTTTTCATAAACCTCTTTTCTTCTTTCTTATCTTTTCTACAATAAAATTTAACCAGTATTTCAAAGAAAAAGGGAAGTCTTGGGTTTTAAGATACTCTTTTTTATTTCCCCCAAAACCGATTTTAAACAGAGTCAAACCAGCCCAGGGATGTTTTAAATTTTCAATTTTTAATTTAAAATTTTCAATCGGGGCTATTCCCCAAAAATTGAATTTTTGACACCCTTTTTCTTTCGCCTTTTTTATCGCTTCCCACAAAAGCAAATAAGAAACAGGAACCTTGGGATATTTTTGAGAAGAAGCACCGTGGTGGTAAAATCCAATTTTTTGCCAAAAAACAAAAATTCCTCCAGAAACTGTTTCTCCTTGATATTTCCCAAGTAAAACAGAAATTTGACCGTCTTTAAAGAAAGACAAAAATTCCTTTTGCAAATATTCAAGAGAAAAAGGAACAAAACCGTGTCTTTCCTTGGTTAGCTGGTAAAGTTGATTGAATTCTTCAACTCCTTCCAGGTCGTTTTTCTCTTCGATTTCAATTCCCGGGTTTTTTTGCGCTTGTCTGATTAAATATCTCGTTGTTTTCCGCATCCCCATCAAAAGGTCGTTTTCAGAAGGAGTAATGTTCAACTCCCAAGTTAATTCCGGGTGGATGTGAATCGGAGCCTCTCTAAATTTTAATTTTTTGAAAATTTTTTCGTTTTCTTCGTTTCTTTCTAAAATCGGAGCAACCCTTATAAAATCGCATTTTTCTTCTCTGGCTATCTTTTTCAGCTCTTCTATCCAAAATTCTAAAATGTGAAATTTAAACTCTGAGTCTCTTTCGCCGCTTAAGGGTTGAGAGATTATTATCGGGCCGTGCGGGACAAACAGAAAAGTTCCTCTTTTGGCCGATATTTTGATAATCAAGGCAGCGCTGATTAAATTTCCAATCTCGAAAATTCCCAACCGCCAAATTTTGTTCCCTATTGCTTTGTTAAACTCTCCCCAATTAAAAGATTGCAAAAAGGTTTTCTCTTGACACTTTTCTAAGAATTCTTCCCAGTTCTTTTTATCTTTTATCTCTTTAATTTCCATAAACTAAATTCAAAAATTCTTTTGGGAGTCTTCCTTCAAACAAAATGACGTCGTTTTCTCGGTTAAATTGTTTTATTGTCACAAAAATTTTGACTGGGTCTTCTAAAAAAATTGCCTTTTCCTTTGCTCCTTCTTTTATTTCTTTAAATCTATCTTTGGTCGCGATTATCGCCAAATCGCAAACTTCATAAATTTTTTTACCAATTTTCCGATGGACTTCTTTTGAGGCTTTGCCCAATTCAATCAAACAGGGCATGACAAGCACTTTTTTTCCTGGCCAAACTTTCAAATACTCCAAATGTGAAATCACCGAATCGGGGTTCATTGAATAGGTAGCGTCGACGATGTTTAAACCGTCTTTTGTTTTGAGCAACCTCACCCCGCTTTGTTCCTGTCTGATTTTTTCGATCGCTCTGGAAATTTCTTCTAGGGTCATTTCCAATTGTTTCGCGCAACAAATCGCCAATAAAAGGTTTTGAACGTTTTGGACGCCAATCAAACCTAAACTCAAATCCATTTTTTCTTTTGTTTTAAAAAAAACCCGAAAAGAAATTTTTTCTCTCTCTACTTTAATATTTTCTGCCCATAAATCAAAATCTTTTTTTTCTATGCCAACGATTTTTTTCCTTTTTTCCGTTTTTTTGTAAATCTCGCCGAGAGTTTCATTTTCACCGTTAAAAATTACCAACCCATCTTCTGGTAAGCTTTCGATCAGCTCTTCCCCTCCTTCAGCCGAAATCAGGTTTTCCATCGAACCGAAGAGAGCTAAATGCTGTTGGTTCACCCCGGTCAAAATGGCAATTTGAGGTTTGGCGATTTTTGCTAAAAGTTTTATCCCTCCTTTGTTATAGGCCCCCATTTCCACGATGAAAATCTGATGCTCTGGTTTTAACTCTTTTAAGATACATTGGGAGATTCCAATTTCTGAATTTTGATGCTCTTTTGTTTTTAAAACCTTGAATTTTTCAGACAAAATTGTCGCTAAAAATTCTTTAGTTGAGGTCTTTCCGTAAGAGCCGGTAATCCCAACAACTAACAAATCTTTGAATTTCTCTCTTTTTTTGATCGCCTTTTGAATAACATTGCTTCGCCAAAAAAAAGCTAAGGGCTGAAAGGAAAGAACTAGGCCAGAGACGATGAAGGGAGTAAAAATGTCAAAGATTAAAAGAGAAACCAAAAGAGAAATTTCGGTTTTAAAAAAAACAAAAAGATAAAAGGCTAAAAAAAGAAAAGCGAGGAAAGCCAAGAAGGATGTTTTTTTAGTAAAAATTGGTTTTAGAATTCTTTTTTGAGAAAAATCAAAAAGTAGTTTTAACCCTTCAAAAAAATAAAAAAGGAAGAGAAGAAAAAAAAGATAGGGTTGCCAGGCAACTAAAAAAATAAAAAGAGAGAGCAAAAGAATTTTTAAAAAAATAATTTTGTTCAAAAAAATTTTTCTTCCCTTTTCTGTTCTAAAGTGGTCGATAAACCGGCCGAGATGATATTCTTTTATCTGCCATAAATAAAGCCAAAACAAGATCGCTTTTGTTTCGCGAAGACACCAAAAAAAAGCAAAAACAAAAAGCGAGAATTCAAGAACCATTTTGTTGAACTAAAAAATTGAAAATATCTGCGGATAACCTTTCCGGGATTTCTAAATAAGGAGCGTGGCCAACCTTTGGAAGAATTTTTAATTCAGAGTTTTCTATTTTTTCTTTCATCAAAAGACCATCTCTTAGAGGGGTGATTTTATCTTTTTCGCCCCATAAAATTAAAGTAGGAACTTTTATTTGAGAGAGGTAGGGGGTTAAATCCTCTTTGATAATCTCTTTGAAGGTTTCTTTCATTTTTCCCTTTAATTTAAAATAATCTGTTTTTCTCAAAATAAACTTGTAAAAAATTTTCCTTAAAGTTTCATAACCTGGCAAAAAAGAAAAAATTTTAAAAAAAGATGAGATCGAAGCGATCAGCGAAAGCCAAATACTTTTTGGCCTAAGGCCAGCCGCCGAAACCAAAATCAAGCCCTTCAATTTTTCTGGATGTTTAAAGGCAAATTTAATCGCCACCCTCCCCCCAAAAGAATGGCCTAAAAGAAAAAAAACAGAGATTCTGTGTTTTTCAATAAAATTTTCTACCCAGCCTACAAAATCATCCAACCTCCAGACTTGTTCTAATTCTTCCTTAAAGCCTGGTAAATCAGGAACGAAAACTTTAACTCCCTTTTTTTCTAAAATTTCTTTTACTTTTTCCCATTTTTCTTTTGAACTCCCCCAACCATGGAGTATGATTAAGGTTTTTTCCTGGAAAAACTCCATAAAAGAAAGGTTATCTTTTGATTAAGCCGAACCCTAAATACTTTTCTAAAACCTCGGGGATTTTAATTGAGCCGTCTTTTTGTTGGTAGTTTTCAAGAATAGCCAAGATCGGTCTTTGAGAAAAGGCGGTACCGTTGACGGTGTGGACGAATTCTAATTTGTTAGTTTTTGAATTCCGATATTTGATGTTTAGTCTTCGAGCTTGAAAATCAGTACAGTTTGAAGTCGAATGGGTTTCTCGATATTTTTTTTGTGAAGGGAACCAAGCTTCGATGTCAAATTTTTCTGCCGCCGGCCTTCCTAAATCACCAGTGCAAACTTGCACCACCCGATAAGGAATTCCGAGAGCTTTCATCAACTTTTCTTCCGTTTCTAAAAAAAACCGAAGCTCTTTTCTTGACTCCTCTGGCTTGCAAAAACTAAACATTTCTACTTTATCAAATTGGTGAACTCGGAAAATTCCCCTAGTATCTTTTCCCCAAGAACCGGCTTCTCTTCGAAAACAAGTGGAAAAGCCAACATACCTTTTTGGTAATTCACTTTCTTTAAAAACTTCGTTAGTATGCATTGCCAAAAGCGATTGTTCAGCCGTGCCGATCAAAAAGAGATTATCTTTTGGTAAAAAATAAGCTTCGTTTAGGTCTTCCGCCTCGAAATATCCTGTTCCTTTGGCGATTTCTGCTTTGAGCATCACCGGCGGTAAAACCGGAATAAAGCCTTCCTTGGTTAGGGTATCGAAAGCAAACTTGACCAAGGCAAATTCTAACCAGATCATTTCTCTTTTTAAGTAACCAAACCTCGTTCCGGCCACCTTGGCCGCTCTTTTGACATCAATTATGTCCATTTTTTCTCCGAGTTCTAAATAATCTTTTGGTTCGAAATCGAATTTTGATCTTTCTCCAACTTCTCGTAAAACGACGTTATCGTTTTCATCCTTTCCCACCGGCACATCCGCAAAGGGTAAATTGGGAATCTGAAACATCAACTCCTGGAATTCTTTATCGATTTTTTTAAAAACTGATTTTAACTCTTCTTCTTTTTTGTCTAACCTTTTCATTTCCAAAATCAGTTTTTCTTTTTCTCTTTGTTGCATTTTAACGATCTCTTTGGAGGCCTTATTTTTTTGAGCCCTTATTTCTTCGATGGCGGCCAAAATTTCCCTCCTTTTTTTGTCCATTTTCAAAAGTTTGTCGATATTAATTTTGACCTGCTTTTTTTGGCAACCTTCTTTGACGATTTCTGGATTTTCTCTGATAAACTTTATGTCGAGCATAGAAATGAAATTTTTATTTTTCTTTCGGTCGCATCAAAGGAAATAATATCACCTCTCTTAAAGAATAAGAATCGGTCAAAAGGGCAACGAACCTATCAATCCCCAAACCAAAACCGGCGGCCGGAGGCATCCCGTATTCCAAAGCTTCAAGGTAATCTTGGTCGACCCTTTCTGCCTCTTCTAGGCCTTCAACATAAAGTTTTTCTTGTTCTTCAAATCCTTTTCTTTGCTCGATCGGGTCGTTTTGTTCTGAATATCCCCAACCTAATTCCCAGCCCCCGGCGACAAATTGCAAGCTCGCTAATTTTTTTGGGTTTTTTTCAAGAGTTTTTGCCAAAGAGGATTTGCCGACCGGATGATGGATGATAAAAGTCGGCGACCAAATTTTTGTCAGACAAAATTTTTTATAAATTTTATCAGCGATCTCCGCTTTTCCTTCGGCTTTTTCCACTTCGATCCCGAGTTGTTTTGCCTTTTTTTTCAACGCCTCCAAATTAATCGCCTCCAGGTCAATTTTTGCTTCTTTTCTGACCAAACTTTCGAATTCAACCCTCGGCCAAGGAACCTTAAAATCGATTTCTTTATTTTGATAAAGAATTTTTGTTTTTTTAAAAATGTTTTTAATCACGGCTAAAACCATCCTTTCGACAAATTTCATCAGATCTTTATAATCGTGATAAGCCCAATAAAATTCAAAATGGGTGTAATCTGGGTTATGAAACCTATCCATTCCTTCGTTCCGAAAAACCCTTCCTATTTCGTAAACTTTTTCAAAACCACCCACCAACAACCTTTTCAGATAAAGTTCGGGGGCGATTCTTAAATACAAATCAAGGTCTAAGGCGTTTAAATGAGTTTTAAACGGCCTCGCCCTTGCCCCCCCGTAGATTGTTTGTAAAATCGGTGTTTCCACTTCCAAAAACCCTTCTTTATCCAGAAATCTTCGGATTTCAGAAATTATTTTCGACCGTAAAACAAATTTTTCTTTCACCTCTGGGTTAAAAATCAGGTCCAAATATCTCTTTCGGTACCTTTCTTCGATGTCTTGCAAACCGTGCCATTTTTCCGGCAGAGGTAAAAGGGATTTTGTTAAAATTTTATAATCTGAGGCCTCGATCGTTTTTTCTCCTCTTTTTGTCTTAAAAAGAAAACCTCGAATTTCGACAAAATCGCCAAGGTCAAAATTATCAAGAAAAAAACGATACCCTTTTTCACCTAATTTATCTTTTCTCAAAAAAACTTGGATTTTCCCGCTTCCATCTCTTAAATCTAAAAAGGTCGAACCCCCATGAACCCTCAAGGCCATTATTCTTCCGGCAACGACAATTTCTTTTTTCAATTTTGCCAGTTTTTGAAAATTGTCTAAAGCCTCAGAAATTAGATGAGTTCGCTTTGTCGTTTGAGGATAAGGGTTGATAAAAGCTTTTTTTATCGCTTCTAACTTTTCCAATCTAATTTTTCTTAGTTCTTCCATACTTTTATTTTAAACGATTTTTTTTTGAAATCAACCGCATTTTTTTAATAAATTCTGTTCAATTTTTATTTCCTTGACACATTCTCAAAATTATGATATTTTCAATATAGAATAAAAAATTCAAAAAGGAGGTGAGTTTAATGGTAAAACTGGAAGAACTTTACGTTGGTCTGGCAGAGTTTTACCTCGAACAAAAAAAACCAGAAAAGGCCCTCAAAGTTGTTGACCTTTTTCTGGACGGACCCAAAAAAGTCGAGGTTTTAGAGAGAATTTTGAATGCGTGCGTAAACGAAGGGTGGTTCCAGGAAGCTTTAGAAGCAGCTGAAGAACCACTGAAAGACGAAGATTGGGAAAGGATAGTGCGAGCTCTCGCAGAGAAAGGAGCTTTGGTGGCTCAAGACGTAGCAAAAGAAATTCTAAAGAGAGAGCTCAGCGCCGAGGAATGGGAAGCGGTAGTAAGAGCAAATCTAAGGAAAGGAAAACTTTCTCTAGTGTTGAGCATCGTTCAAAGATACCTACAGAGAGAGTTAACTGAAGAAGAATGGGTAGAAGGATTGGCAAAATATGTCGAAGATGGGTTGCACAAAATCAAAGAAGCGGCTAAGTTGATACCATTAACGAAAAGAAGTAAGGTATTCGAGGGACTGCTAAAAAGAGCAATTGAGAAAGGGGAATATCTCGTGGCAGAAGAAATCGCTAAAGAGTATCTCAATCGTGAGTTAACCGAGGCTGAAGTCGAAGCGACGGTAATCGGATGTATAATGCAAAACAGATTCTGGGTAGCTCAGGGGATACTTAAGCTTAACAAGCTTCCATTGGACACGACACGAAAGTACCTTCAACTCTTGTAAAATTTCGCAAAGGCTGTAGAAAAATATTCCTTTCTACAGCTTTTTTATTTTAATTTTATCTCGTGAAATACCAATTCAGAACTTCCCTTGCCACCGGAACGACAACTTGGCTTAACCTTCCCCTGACATCTTCGAGCATCAAAACCAAAACAATTTTTGGGTCTTCGTAAGGGGCGAAGGTAACGATCCAGATGGTATAACAATCAGAACAATTTTTGCGGAAAGTCTGGGCGGTCCCGGTTTTGGCCGCCGCCGAAACCGGAAGGTCGTTTAAGGCAATCGCCGAAGCCCGGGGTGAATTTTGCCCAGTCACCGCCCACCTCATCCCCTCTCTGACAATCTCTAAATTTTTTTTATCGATTGGCAATTCTCTTTCTTCAGTTTTTATCTCTTCGATTTCGTTTTTGTTTTCGTCAATAATTTTCCAAACCACTCTCGGTTCGACCAATTTGCCGCCGTTGGCCACGGCTGAAAAAGCTTTGGCTATCTGGAGGGGGTTAGCCAAAATATATCCCTGACCGATCGATAAATTGTAGGTGTCTCCGTCCCACCATCTTTGTTTAAGCTTTTCCATTTTCCAGGCCGGGTCGCCAATCAAACCGCTGGCGTTTTCGTCGAAAGGCAAATCAACTTTTGGAGTTTTCCCCAAATCGAAAAGCTGGAGATATTGCTTGATTTTTGTCGGGCCCAAACCTTTTTGATTTTGAAAACCCCCGCCGATGGTATAAAAATAGACGTTGCAAGATTCGGCAATCGCTTTTCTCATCTCAGTCAAACCGTGAACCGTCCAATCATGAAAAATGCTTGGTTTGTCCGGATGGTAAGGGTTGGGAATGACGATTTCTCCCTGGCAATCGAGCTTGGTATTTGGGGAAATTATTTTTTCTTCTAAAGCAGCCAAAGCAATCAATGGTTTGACGGTTGAACCAAGGAGATATTGGCCGTTTAAGGCTCGATTGAAAAGGGGTTTTTGAGGGTCGTTGAGAATTTTATCGAGGTTTTCTTTTTCCGGGCTAAAAAACAAATTGTTATCGAAAGAAGGAAGAGAGACCATGGCTAAAATTCCACCGCTTTTTGGGTCCAAGGCTACGCCCGCTCCCCCTTTTGCCCCTACTTCTTTCATTTTCTTTTCTAATTCTTCTTTGATTTTCTTTTGGAGGTCGGCATCTAACCATAAAACTAGACTCTTGCCAGAGCTTGGCAAAGAAACCATCTCTTTCGAAACGATGTTTCCCTTAGCATCCCGGATAATTCTCACTTCCCCTCGATTTTCTCTCAAAGTTTTCTCATAATATTTTTCTAAACCATCGCGTCCGACATAGTCAGAAATTGAATAATAAATTTTTTCTTTTCCCCACTCCTCTTTTTGGATTTTTGACATATACCCTATCAAATGAGAAAAATTTTCTCCTTCGGGATATTCTCGAACAAGGTTTTCTCTTATTTCAAAACCACTTAGTTTGTCGATTTTCGTTTCTAAAATTATCAGAGGTTTGGTCTCTAAGTTAGGAAAAATGACAAACTCCTTATCTGGTTCTTTTTCGATTCTTTCTTTTAAACTTTTAGGGTCGATTTCTAAAATTTTAGCCACTTCTTCCAAAATCGCCTTTTTTTCCTCTTCTGATTTGGGGAGTTCATCTTTCTTTACGACCAAGTTAAAAGCCGGTCGGTTGTAAACCAGTTGCTTAAAATTTCGGTCGTAAATCACCCCTCTTTCCGCTTTGATTTTTTGAATAAGAAAGGCGTTTTCTTTGGCCAGGGAAAGGTATTTTTTTCCTTCGATCGTTTGAAGTTGAAGAGCGCGAAGAAAAACGAGCAAAAAAATTGTCAAAGAAAGGTAAAAAAAGCGGTGGAAATTCTTTTGGTAGATCGGCACCTCCATTTTGATTTCAGAAATGCCAAATTTTCGCTCTTTCTCTTGAGCCAATTTATCTAAAAGAACCTCGTGGGGTTCGATTTCAAAATTATATTTTGACATATTTTTTTAGGAAAAATTTGATAAATAAAGAAAGAAGAAGAAAAGAGAAGAGATAATAACCAAAAAATTTATCGGAAAAAAAGTCAGAAAAAAAACCGATAAACAGGGAGAAAAAAAGGGCTAATTTTTCGTTTGCTTTTTCCAAAAGGCTGAAAAAAATTAGCAAAACTAAAAGAAGGTTCAGGTTTAAAAAATGGATCAAAAAACAGTTTTGAAAAATAACCAAAAAGAAAGAAATGAAAAACAAAAATAAAATTTTCTTAATCATCGATTTGAAACGACCCACAGAAAATTAGTCTGGTTTAAATCAAAAAGGGGTTCTATTTCAACTTTTTGAAATTTCTCCAAATCGCTTTTTTTCACCTCTTTCACTTTGCCCACCAAAAGCTCGCCAGGAAAAACTCCGCTCAAAGAAGCGGTTATTATAAGATCGCCGTTTTTTATTTCTTTTTCCTTTGGAAGAAAATCGACAAAGGCACGCAAGTTTCCTTCCCCCTTCGCCAATCCGAAGATTTCTTCTCTTTCTCCTTCTGAAGGAACGATTTTTACATCGAAAGAAATCCCTTTGTTGGTAAAGAGGGCGACTTTCGAAAAATCATCATAAACTTTTTGAACTTTCCCGACTAAAATTTTTTCTTGGTTTATCACCGTCATTCCTTCGGCCAAACCTTCTTTTTTCCCTTTGTTGACGGTCAATAAATCTTGGGAGGGATCTTTAGCGGTGGGTTCGACTAAAGTTAATTTGAATTCTTTTTCCAGACCTAAATCCAAGGCTTTTCTCAAAAATTCGTTTTCGTTTTTCAATTCCTTCAAGGAGGCATTTTCGGCAAGCAAAGAAAGAACTTGCGATTTTAATCTTTCGTTTTCTTCTTTTAAGTCCTTTAATTTAACCAAAGTTTTAAAAAATTCAGAAACGGCATTCCCTTTTTGCCAAAAAAATTTTTGGATCGGCTGAGAAAAAAGAAAGAAATAATTTCTTACTTTGTCTTTGAAGAAATTTAATAAAATCAAAAAAATAATTCCCAAGACCAAAATTTTTTTGACCGCGGGAGGTTTCTTCATCTTTCTATTATACCTAAAAATACAAAAGTGGGGACTACCTACTTTCGCGCAAAACTGCACTATCATCGGCCTTGGGGTATTTCACTTCCGAGTTCGGAATGGGATCGGGTGGAACAACCCCAGTATAGTCCCCACTTTTATATAGATTGCAAAGCAATCTCGCTGACCATCGATCGTTAATCAAGGGCGTTTGCTCATTAGTAGCGCTCGGCTCAATCCCTTACGGGACTTACACCTGCGCCCTATCAAGGTCATAGTCTCTGACCGAGCAATGAACCCTAATCTTGGGGTGGGCTTCGAGCTTAGATGCTTTCAGCTCTTATCCCGTCCCGACGTGGCTACCCAGCAATGCTCCTGGCGGAACAACTGGTACACCAGAGGTCGGTTGACCCAGGTCCTCTCGTACTGTGGGCCACTCCCCTCAAGGTTCGGCGCCTGCGGTAGATAGAGACCGTACTGTCTCACGACGTACTGAACCCAACTCACGAGTCTCTTTAATGGGCGAACAGCCCAACCCTTGGGAGCTTCTCCACCCCCAGGATGAGACGAGCCGACATCGCTTCCCCATTTAGGGTAAGGACTATGCCTTCACCCAGTCGTAAATTTTACGGCTGGGGGCCACCTCTTTTGCCTGCCAGTTTTTTGGCAAGCCCCTCGGAAAATTTCCGAGAAGTCTCTACAGGATCTAACTTGGCAACTTGTAGAACATCGAGGGATGCAAATAAGGTTTAATAATTTCTAAAAATTTTTTTGTCGATTCTTTTAAAATCCTGATCCGGTAATATTTTTTATCTTTGTTCATTCTAGCCTTAATTCTTATCATCCGCAAAGCATGCAACAACCTTCTCTGGCTTTTCCAGTCAAACTGTTGGGAATTTAGATAAATACTTCCTCTGCTTTTGCTTCCGTCATCCATGAACCAAACAGCCAAAGCGAGTGGATCTAGAGAGAAATTTTCCGGAATTACCTTTTGACCTTCTTTGTAAAATTTTTGGTAAATCTCTTCGATTTCCGGATGTTCTTTCGTTTGAAATCTTATCACTTCCCTTTTCTCGTCCATCTTCCTTATCTTAGGAGGACTCTTGCAAATATCTTTCAAAATCTCATATTTCCATTCGCAATATTCTTTAGCTTTCACTGAATGCTGAATCTCCAAGAATGCGAATTTTCTTCCCTCGATCTTTCTTAAATGTCCATCTCCCAGAACAGAACCTAAAATCACTGATCTTTGTTGCCGAGTTAGATTTCCCACGGCGTTGTTCATTATGAGAGTTTAACACATTTACCGCTCATAATGAAGTTTCGCCGTTTTGGGTGGCTTTTTTGCCCAGAGGTTACCCTCCGGGGCACCCCGAATTTGAGGTGCCGAACAGGGCCGTTGATGTGGACTCGCGGGCCCTACCAGTCTGTTATCCCCGGCGTAACTTTTGGCCGATGATCTTTGCCCTTCCTACAAAGAAGCATCGGTTCACTAGGGCCGGGTTTCCCCTCTGCTCTCGGTGTCCCGATCGCAGTCAAGCCAGCTTTTGCCCTTACACTTACAGGGCGATTTCCATCCGCCCCAAGCCGACCTTTGCACGCCCTCGTTACCTTTTAGAGGGCAGATGCCCCATCTAAACTGCCCGATTGGTACTGTCCCCAGTGGGTTAGAATTGAGAGTTTAAAAGGCGGGTGTTTCATTGGCGGCTCCATCTGACCCGGAAGCCAGACTTCATAGCCTCCCCGCTACGCTACGCATTTAAACTCAAAATTCAATGCCAAACTGCAGTAAAGCTGCCGGGGTCTTTTCGTCTAGCCGCAGGTAAAGCGCATCTTCACGCTTATTGTATTTTCATCGGGCAGCTGGGAGAGACAGTCTCCAAGTCGTGAAGCCTTTCATGCGGGCCGGAACTTACCCGACAAGGGATTACGCTACTTTCACACGGTCAGAGTTACCGCGGACGTTCACCCGTGGCTTAAGCCGGTGAGCATCCCTCACCCAATTGGATCAAGGATACCCCCAGCCGTAACACGCGGGCACTGGTCAGGCCTCAGCCCCTATACATCACCTTTCGGTTTGTAGCAGGGACCTGTGTTTTTGTTAAACAGTCGCCTGGAGAACTTTTGCTGCGGCCTGCACCTGAAGGTACAGGCAACCCATCTCCCGAAGTTACGGGTAGCTTTTTTGCCGAGTTCCTTTCCCAGCTTTCACCCGTTCCCCTTGGTATTCTCTACCAGCCCACCTGTGTCGGTTTGCGGTACGGTTTCCGGCCATTTAACCCTACCACCTTTTCTAGGTTTCTGATTCATTCAGGACCCCCGCTAAGCAGGGTAAGGAAAGCCAATAATCCTCCTGAACTACTCAGAAACGTCAGTGTTCAGAAATGGCCGGAAGGGTAGGAATATTAACCTACTGCCCGTCAGCTGCGCCTTTCGGCTTTGCCTTAGGACCGCCTAACCCGTGGTCGATCGCCGTTGCCACGGAAACCTTGGGCTTTCGGGGTCTGGGGTTTTCACCCAGATAGCGATTACTCATGCCAACATCCGCACTTCTCTCAGCTCCACCCGCGGTCACCCTTGGGCTTCACCGCTGAGAGAACGCTCCCCTACCAACCATTGCCAAGCAATGGTTCCCCATCTTCGGTAGAAGGCTTAAGCCCCGATGAATCTTCGGCGCAGGATCCCATAAGCCAGTAAGCTGTTACGCACTTTTTAAAGGATAGCTGCTTCTAAGCTCACCTCCTAGCCGTCTCTGGGATCCCACTTCCTTGAAGATAGCACTTAGCCTTCATTTAGGGACCTTAGATTGGGGTCTGGGTTGTTCCCCTCTTGACCTCGGACCTTATCGCCCGAAGTCTGACTGCCGAGATTTAGGTAGCTGGCATTCGGAGTTTGGTAGGAATACCTGGAAAAATCCACGATATTCCTTCCAGTGCTCTACCTCCAGCTACGAACTCTCGACGCTATGCCTAAACATATTTCGGGGAGAACCAGCTATTCCCGAGCTAGTTTAGCCTTTCACTCCTTGCCCCAGCTCGTCCCAGGATATTGCACGATCCACGGGTTCGGGCCTCCATCCCGCGGTTAGCGGAATTTCACCCTGGCCAGGGCAAGCTCGCTCGGCTTCGGGTCTCGTCCCTTGGGCTAAGCGCCCTTTTAAGGCTCGCTTTCACTCCGCCTCCGAAGGTTTTACCCTTCTTAGACTCGCCCAAGAGACGAACTCGTTGGCTCCTGCTCCAAAAGGTACGCTCGCAGGGATTACCCCCTTGAGCTCCTTGTGAGTGGATGGTTTCAGGTTCTATTTCACCCCCCTCACCGGGGTACTTTTCACCCTTCCCTCACGGTACTGGTGCACTATCGGTGACCGGGTAGTATTTAGCCTTGGCTGGTAGTCCAGCCTGCTTCCCACAAGGTTCTCTTGGCCTCGTGGTACTCACGAAAAGAGACGAGGAGATCGAAGGTTTTCGAGTACGGGACTTTTACCCTCTTTGGTATCCCTTTCCAGGGTATTTCCTCTAACCTTCGATTTTGTCACTCCTTACCAAAATTTTCCTTCGAAAAGAAAATTTTGGTGTGTCTCTTTCTCTCAACCTCCCGCCATTGAATAATGGCGAGATTTGGGCTCCTCCCTTTTCGCTCGCCGCTACTCAGGGAATGAAAAATTTTTTTCTTTTCCTCTGGGTACTGAGATGTTTCACTTCCCCAGGTTCGCCTCTCCCAGATGAACATCTGGGAAGATGAATAGGTTTATCACCTACCCAGGTTTCCCCATTCGGAAATCCCCGGATCAACGGTTGGTAGCCACCTCCCCGAGGCTTATCGCAGGCACCCCACGTCCTTCATCGCCTCCCGGTCCCAAGGCATCCTCCATCCACCCATAAATGCCCTTGATTAACGGTCGATGGTCAGCGCTTTACCAATTATTAAATTTTAATGTGCCCTAAACAAAAACCGCTGGGAAGCGGTTTTTGTTTCAAGCTAAAATCCGCTTCCTTTCAGAATCGCAACTTTTTCTTTCTTTTCATATTTTCTATTGTATTCCTAGCAAAAACCCTTGTCAAGTGGAAAACTATTTTTCGCTCAGTTTTTTTCGCAAATCTTCGATCAATTTAGCGGCCGCCTCTTTCCCGCCCAAACCAAAGGCCAGACCAAAAGCCAAAGAAAGAGTGGCAACCAACCCAAAAATCAAAGCTTCGACGATAGCGGTGGCAACACCGAGTTGAGTGAGAATGGCCAACCCCGCAAAAACGTAAATCGCCCATTTAACGATATCTCCCAAAATAGAAACGTAACTGATTTCTATTTTCTTTGCTCCCGCTTTGATTATCTTTTCCAAAATATCGGCAAAAATCACTGCGATGATAAAAATAGCCACCGCAACGATCAAGTTAGGAAGCCATCCAACCACTCTTTCCAAAACATCGGCAAACTGGATGAATCCTAAAATTTCAACCGAGGCTAACAGGAAAGTGACAACTAAAATCCATTTACAAATCTGGCCGATGAAATCAGAAATGCTGATTTTGATCTCAGCTTTTTCTAAAGCTTCTGGCCAACCCGTTCTTTCAAAAAGCACATCGAGTTTTATCTTTTTTAAAATCAAAGCAACCAATTTTCCTACCCAAACTGCTATCAACCAGCCAACAAGAAAAACGATAATCGCGCCGATCAGGTTTGGCAAAAAACTCAAAATGGTATCCCAAACGTTCGCTAAGCTCTCGATGGTAATTGAATACCAATCGCCAATCATGGTATTTTATTTTTTCGACCTTTTTATAAATGATAACTTTTTATCAAATTCGATGTCAAGGGATGAGATTTTTTGGACCCAGAGGGAATTGAACCCTCACTTTCCTCATTGCAAATGAGGCGTTTTTCCGTTAAACTATGGGCCCTTATTTCCCCAGATTGCGCTCCGCTCATCCCCCTCCTGGGAGGTAGAATATTTATCCATCGGTCGCTCAATTTTTGTGGGTGTGGTAGGAATCGAACCTACGACCTCTTCTTTATCAGAGAAGCGTTCTACCACTGAACTACACACCCATTTTTTTTCGAAAAAATCTTTCCTCTATTTCTTTAATATAACTTTTTAAAAGGATTTTGGCAAATGAGGGATTGATTCCCAATTTCCGCAAGTCCTCAAAAATTCCATAAATTCAACTTCCTTCAACACTTTCACTATTTTTTTCCACTCTTTTCCCCGCGTTAAAAACTGGTAAAATTGCAGAAATTTTCATTTTTCTAAAATAAAGATTTTTCTTTTTATTAAAAAATCTTTTTTCGAAATTATTTTAAAACCTAAACTTTCAAAAATTTCTTCCCACTCTTTTTCTGTATGAAAATCAAATTTCGGAGATTTCCCAAAAAATAAATTCCAAGTTAACCAGTGCAAAAAGCAGTAAATTTTTCCAAAAATTCCTTCGGGTAAATCTTCAAAAATAATTATTCTTTTTCCAACTCGTTTTGCCTCCTTCAAAATCGAAATTGAATTTTCTGTATGGTGCAAAACGAAAGAAATCAAAACTAAATCGAAATAATCCTCAGGAAAGGGAATCGTTTGGCCATCGTATAATTTAAAGGGGATTTGGTAAACCCTTTTATCAACGATGTCTATTCCCAAAACTTTCTTTTTAAATTTTTCTTCAAATTTTTTTCCAAAAATTCCAGAACCACATCCCAAATCCAAAACTTTCTCTCCAAGAACAAACTCCCCTATTTCTTTACACATTTTTTCAGCCGCCATTTCGTAAAATTTCTTGAAAACTCCCCGAAACCTCATTTTCTCTTTGAAAAATTTCCCCAAGTTAATCCTTCGATCAACTTTTCCAGATCCTTTGGCGAAATTTCGATCGAAAACCGCCAATCGCCGCTGTTTAAAATGATTTTCCTTTCCTTTTTCAAAGACCGATCGACAAAAGTTTTCATTCCCCAAAGATTGCCAAAAGGGGGAATTGCTCCCAATTTCACTCCTTTTATTTTATTTTTTATTAATTTTTCTGAAACCAGTTTCGCTTCTTTTCCTAAGAATTTCTTCAACTTTTGAAAATCTAGAATTTTGTTAGCCCCGATCAAAACCATCGCCAAAGATTTATCAAACTTCACCACCAGAGTTTTCCCAACGATTTTTTCTGGAACTTTTAAGGTTTTGGATTTGTCGAGAGCAGTAAAAACCTTTTTATGTTCCAAAATTTTGTATTTAACCTTTCTTTTTTCCAGAAAGTTGGTTATTTTTTTAGGAACGGCCATACTAGAAAATTTTAGCAAGGCTTGAAAAATAAATCAATCGCTTTAAAATGAAAAAATGATTTTCTCCCTCCTTTTCCTCCTTTTCCAAATCTTTTTTGGTTTTTTAATCTTTAACTTTTTTGACCCAGAAGACAAATTTTCGGCCCCAGAAAAATTCTTGGCGAGCGTTTTTTTAGGAATTTTTTTAAGTAGCTTTTTGGTTTTATTTTTTGCTTTGATTTTAAGATCTTTAAACCTAGGTATTTGCCTCTTTTTTCTCCTCTCTCTAATATTTTCTCTTCAGAGTGGAAAAAACTTAGTCGAAACTACCCGAAAACTCCTTTCTTTTCTTAAAAATTATAAATTCTCTTGGCTAAACAATCTTTGGCTTCTTTCATTTTTTTCAATCTTTTTCCTTTATTATTTTTTTCTTTCAAATCTCCTTTTTTATCGAGAAGGAAAACTCAATTCGGCCCTCATTGGCTGGGGAGATAACGCTTTCCATGTCGGTCTTATCGAAGGGTTTTCGGTGAGGAACCCCTTTAATTTAAACCATCCGGTTTTGGCTGGGGCGAATTTGAACTATCACTTTATGATCGATTTTATTTCGGCGCTCTATTTTAAACTGGGTATGGATTTGCTCTTTGCCTATCGATTACCACTTTATCTCTTTGGCCCGATTTTTTTAATTTTTCTCTTTTCTTTTTCTTCAAAAATTTTAAACTCGAAAAGACTATCTCTTTTGGTTTTAGTTTTTGTTTTATTCGGAAGCGGTTTTGGGTTTGTTCAACTTTTCAAAGACTTAAAAAACCTCCAGTTCAACTTCCTTCAACTTTTAACCAACCCGCCTCACGAATACACCCATTTAGATAACAGAACCGGCGGCAAACCGGGAGAAAGAGAAGCTGATGAAAACATCGTCTGGATAGTTCCGGTCGTTTCTTTTTTGGGACACCAAAGAAGTTTTGCTTTGGGCCTAAGCGTTTTTTCTTTTTTGCTCCTCGCGATTTTTTATTATGGGAAGAGCAAACATTTTTGGCGTTTTGGCCTTTTAGCCGGCCTTTTACCTTTTTCCCATCTTCAAACTTTTCTTTCACTTTTTCTCTTTTTATCGGTTTTGTTTTTCTTTCATTTTGAGCATCGGAAAGATTGGTTAAAATTTGCTCTGGTGACTTGTCTTTTCTCTTTGCCCCAAATCATCTTTTTTTTAAAAGATACCAATTTCCATCTTAAACCCTGGTTTGGTTGGATGACCTGCGAACACACCAAATCTTGGTTTTTTTGCGACCCAAAACCTGGAACCGATTCAAACCCCTTTTGGTTTTGGACGAAAAATTTTGGCCTAGTTTTTTTAGTTTGGGTTTTATTCTTTTTTAGTAAAGTTTTCTCTTACTTTAAGAAAGAGATCGAAGACAAATTAATTTTCGGTTTCGTTGGCGCCTCTTTTTTTCTCTTTTTAATCCCGAATTTGTTTCTTTTGAGTCCCTGGGTCTTTGACAACAACAAAGTATTGTTTTATTGGTGGATTTTGGCAATAATCTTTTCTTTTGCTCCCGCAATCGAATTCCTTTTCAAAAAAGGATTTTTAGGGAGAATTTTGGTAATTTTTTTGATATTTTTTGGTGTTTTTGCTGGAATGTTCGATTTTTTCTCAAGGTTTTGTTGGACAAAAAAATTCAGCTCCGGTTACAGCGACGCTTTTAAAGAAAACCTCGAGCTCGGAAAATGGATAAAAGAGAATACCAAACCAAGCTCAATTTTCCTCACCGCAAAGCAAATCGACCCTCCTCCTTTATTTTTAGCCGGCCGGCCGGTTTATTTGGGATTTGAAGGATGGCTTTTTACTGAAGGTTTAGATTATTTAAGGAACCAAAAAATGGCCGAAGAATTTCTTAAGGGGGACCTTAAAAAAGGATGTGAAGAAAAAATAGAATTTATCCTTTTTGATGAGGAGTTGAAAAAATCTTTCCCCGAGATGAACCCAGAAATAATCCTTCAAAAAACTGAAACCGTCTTTTCCCAAAACACCCCTTTTGGCGAAAGGCGGATTTTAAAAGTCAATTGTGATAAAATAAACCAATGATGGAAAAATACTGGCAGATCGGATTTCTTTTAACCCTATCTTTATTAACTCGATTTTCGTTTTTAAATTATCCCTCCGAAGTTGTTTTTGATGAAGTCTATTTTGGAAATTTTGCTTCCGCTTATTTTAACCATCAATATTATTTTGACATCCATCCACCGCTGGGGAAGCTAATGATCGCCGGGGTAGCAAAAATTTTTGGTTACAAAGGTGGTTTCAATTTTCAAAAAATCGGCCAGGAGGCCGATCCAAAAATCCTTTTTTCTCTAAGATTTCTGCCAGCCCTTTTTGGGTCACTTTTACCGGTTTTGATTTATGAGTTCGTTTTAATTTTAGGGTATTCGAGAAGGGCTGCTTTTTTGGCCGGATTTTTGTTTGTTTTTGAAAACAGTCTTCTCGTTCAATCAAAGTTTATTCTTTTGGACAGCTTTTTGATTTTTTTTGGTTTCCTGGCTTTATATTTTTATTTTTTGGCAAAAAAAAGCGGGGGGCCGAAAAAAAAATTTTTTTATTATTCTTTCTCAGCCGTTTTCGCTGCTTTTTCCTTCTCGATAAAATGGACGGGGCTTTCTTTCCTTGGAATCATTCTTGCCCTTTTGTTTTTTGATTTTTTAAAAGCGAAAAAAAAGGTAGAAGTTTTAAAAGTAATCTTTCTTTTTGTCCTTTTACCTTTCCTCGTTTATTTTTCGGTCTTTGCCATCCATTTTTCCCTTTTAAAAAAGTCTGGGCCGGGCGATGCTTTTATGAGCGAAGCTTTTCAAAAAACTCTCATTGGAAATAAAATTTCCAAGCAGATAAAACCCCTTTCTCTTTGGCAAAAATTTACCGAATTGAATTTGGTAATGCTCAAAAGCAACGCTAGCGTTAAAACCCCCCATCCCTATTCAAGTCGGTACTTCGAGTGGTTGTATATGAAAAAACCGATTTGGTACTGGACAAAAAGTTTAGATTCAAAAGAGGCAAACATCTATTTTTATGGCAATTTCCTCACCTGGATTTTAAGCAGTCTCGGGATATTTTTATCAGCCTTCCTCCCAATTTTTAAAAGAAGACCTTTACCAAAAATTTTATTCTTCGGTTATTTTTTAAATCTCCTCCCCTTTTGCTTCATTAAAAGAGTAACTTTTTTGTATTCCTACCTTCCGGCTTATTGTTTTGCCATTTTAAACTTTTCGATCTTAGCCGAAAGCTTCCTTAAAAAAAGAGGCTACTTTCTCTTACTTTTGTTTATCTTTTTAACTTTCCTTTTGATTTCTCCTTTGAGTTATGGCCTCTATCTAAAAAAAGAAACGGTTGAATTTTACCGTTCGCTTCTCTTTTGAGAGTTTCTTAAAGTTGCTCCGATAGTCGAGATTTTGGGCTCCTCGACCAACACCCTAAAGTTGAGAAGAGAATTCTCGCTCCTCAACCTTAGTCGACACTTTAAAATTGAATGATCCACGAGCAGGTTCCCCTACCCGTGCCTTGTTACGACTTCGCCCCTCTCACTGAGCCCAGCTTGGCCCCCCTTGCGGGGTACTTCAGCTGTTCCCAGCTCGCTTGGCGTGACGGGCGGTGAGTACAGGAGACAGGAACGTATTCACCGTGACATGGCTGATTCACGGTTACTAGCGATTCCGGCTTCACGAGGTCGGGTTTCAGACCTCGATCCGAACTGAGGTAGCTTTTGATGGGATTAGCTCCGCCTTACGGCTTGGCAACCCTTTGTAGCTACCATTGTACCACGTGTGCAGCCCAGGGCATAAGGGCCATGCGGACCTCACGTCGTCCCCACCTTCTTCCGTGTTATCCACGGCAGTCCCGTATGACATCCCTGAACCACGAAGGATTCAGGGCAAACATACGGCGAGGGTTGCGCATGTTACCCCATTTAAGGGAGCGTCTCAAGATACATGCTGACGAGGGTCATGCAGCACCTGTGCCAGTGTCCTTGTGGAACCCCCGAGTTTCCTCAGGGTTTCACTGGCATGTCAAGCCCTGGTAAGGTTCCTCGCTTGTCGTCGAATTGAGCCACATGGTCCACCGCTTGTGTGTCTCCCCGTCTATTCCTTTGAGTTTTAGCCTTGCGGCCGTACTTCCCAGGCGGGACACTTAACGCGTTAGCTTCGCCCCCGAGAGGGTCGACACTCCCGGGAGCTAGTGTCCATCGTTTAGGGCGTGGACTACCAGGGTATCTAATCCTGTTTGCTCCCCACGCTTTCGTCCCTCAGCGTCAGGCTCGTCCCAGGAGGCTGGCTTCCCTTTTGGCGTTCCTGCCGATATCAACGGATTTCACCCCTACACCGGCAGTTCCGCCTCCCCCTTCCGGCCTCTAGTTTGAAAGTATCCAAAGCATTCCTCAAGTTAAGCCCGAGGGCTTTAACTTTGGACTTTTCAAACCGCCTACGGACCCTTTACGCCCAGTAAATCCGGATAACGCTTGCGGGTTCTGTATTACCGCTGCTGCTGGCACAGAATTAGCACCCGCTTATTCCTCCGGTACTGTCACCTTGAGGGTTCTTCCCGGAGAAAAGGAGTTTACAACCCGAAGGCCTTCATCCTCCACGCGGCGTCGCTGGTTCAGGGTTTCCCCCATTGACCAATATTCTCGGCTGCTGCCTCCCGTAGGAGTGGGGCCCGTGTCTCAGTGCCCCTGTTGGCGGTCAGGCTCTCACCCCGCCTACCCGTCATAGCCTTGGTAGGCCATTACCCTACCAACTAGCTGATAGGCCGCGGGCCGATCCCTGACCGGCTATCTGTAAGGATAGCCTTTACTCTTTTGGGTTGCCCCTCAAGAGACTATCGGCTATTAGCCCGTCTTTCGACGAGTTATGGCCGTGTCAGGGGTTCGTTACCCACGTGTTACTAACCCGTTCGCCGCTATCCCGCCAGAAAAAATTCTGATGGGACCGCACGACTTGCATGCCTTATCCACGCCGCCAGCGTTCATCCTGGACCAGGATCAAATCCTCAAAAGAAAAAATTAATCGGAGCAACTTTAAGAAACTCTCTTTATTCAGCTTTAAAGAAGCAAAAATAAAGGAAATATCCACTATTTCCTGCTTAACTTCGTTTAGCTACTCTATCTATTTGCAAGACCCACCGCTTTTTTTCTTCTTCTTCGCCATATCTTTTCAATTTTAATTTTTATCCCTTAAAAAACCTTTGTCAAGACCTTCTTTCCGATTTCTATTTTATCTTTTCAAGAACCCTTGTCAAGATTTTCTTTCTTTTCTTTCTTTTCTTCCTTTTCTTCTTTCTTTTCTTTATGTTTTTTAATTTTTTTTCCTTCGATTATTTTTTCAGAAATCAAAAGATTATAAACGCTTGGCGATGGTTTGGCCCCAACCGAAAGCCAGTAGCGGACTCTTTCTCCCCTCACAACCTTTTCTTTTTTCAAAGGATTTAAAAAACCAACCTCTTCTACAAACCGGCCGCTTTTCGAAGACCTTTTTTTCTCTGTCACGACGATTTTGAAAGAAGGTTGATTTTTTCTTCCGATTCGTAATAATCTGATCACGAGCATGTTACCATCCTTTTATTTTTAAAGCATTTTTAGCCGCTTCTTCTTCGGCTTCTTGTTTTGACGAACCTTCACCTTTGGCTATTAGTTTGTCCCTTAAAAAAACTCCGACCAAAAAATGTTTAGCGTGATCTGGTCCCCATTCATCCAAAACTTTGTAAACCGGAGTAATGCTTTCTCTTTCTTGAGCCTCTTCTTGGAAACGAGATTTTGGATCTTTAAAAAGTTGCTTCTCGATGACGATCGGTAACTTTTTTGTAATCAAGTTTTTTTCGATAAACTTTTCGCAAGATTTCAAACCTTGGTCGAGATAGATAGCCCCAATAAGAGCTTCGAAAGTGTTAGCCAAAATGTATTGCCTACCTTTTCCTTTTTCTTTTTCTTCTCCTCTTGATAAGAGCAAAAAATCGTTGAACCCCAATTCGTTAGCCACCTCACTCAACATTTTGGCATTGACCAAAGCCGCCCGCCAGTTTGTTAATTCCCCCTCGTTTTTTTCTGGATAATTTCGGAAAAGCCATTCGGTCACGACTAGTTCTAGAACCGCATCGCCTAAAAATTCTAACCTTTCGTTGTGGGATAAATAAAAATTTGGATGCTCGTTCAAATAAGACCGGTGACAAAAAGCTTCGATCAACAAATCTTTGTTTTTAAAATTCAGGTCTAGTTTTTTTTCTAATCTTGAAAAATCTTTCATTTGTTTGCCTCTACGTTTTGAGAAAGTTTGTAGACCGTCCCTAAGACTCCGTTGACAAATTTGCCTGAGTTTTCTCCGCCAAATCCTTTAGCTAACTCAATCGCCTCGTTTATCGCCACCTTCGGCGGAACGGCTTCTTTGTTCCCAAACAAAAGTTCGTAAATTCCTAATCTTAAGATATTGCGGTCGACGATTGAAATTTGGTCGATCGGCCATTGAGGGGCGGTTTTTTCGATAATTTTGTTAATTTCATCCCAGTGTTTCACTACCCCAACTACCAATTCCCAAATAAAACTGTCATCCTCTAAACTCGGAGCGAATTCGGAAATGTTTTTTTCGACAATTTTTTCTAAATTATTTTTCCTTTGGTGAAAATCCCATTCGTAAAGAGATTGCAAAGCGATCGATCGTGAAAGATGTCTACTCGACATGTTTTTTTGAAAGTTCTTTCCAACTTAAAGGTTTTCCCTTTTTTTCTTCTTTTTCTTTCATTTTCATTTCTTTTTCCCGTTTTTTTCTTTCTTCTTTTTCCAATTTCGCTAAAACGTCTATCACCTCTTTTTCTTGATAATATCCGCAAAACGGACAAACTCGATGGGGCAAAGTAAAATGCCCGCATTTTTTGCATTTTACCAAATTTGGTTCTTTCAAGTAAAGATGCATTCTTCTTCTGCCCACTTTTGACTTTGAATGTCTTTTTTTTGGAACACCCATAAGGAAAATTTAGCAAAAAATAAAAAAAATTCAAGAAAGGAAATTTTTCAACGGAGAAAAGCTTTTCCGGTGAATCGGAGAGGGGCCGTATTTTTTCAACATTTTCAAATGGAATTTTGTCGGGTAACCCTTGTGCTTTTCAAACCCATACTCAGGAAATTTTTTCCCGTATCTTTTCATCATTTTATCTCGGTAAACCTTGGCCAAAATCGAGGCAAGGGCGATCGAGAGAACTTTTTCATCTCCTTTGACGATCGATTTTTGGGGAATTTTTAAACCTAACTTGAAATTCCCATCCAAAATCAAACAGTCAATTTTTGGTTTCTGATTTTTGGTGTTTAAATTTTCTACAGCTTTGACCATGGCCAATTTTGTCGCCTCGAAAACGTTGATTTTATCGATCACTTTTTCTGAAACCTTTCCTATCCCCCATTCTATATTTGGATCCTTTCGGATAAGCTTGTAAAAATCTTCTCTTTTTTTTGGCGTCAATTTCTTAGAATCTTTTATTTTTGAAAATTGAAAATTGGAAATTGGAAATTTCTTAATCATTACCGCCGCCGCCACTACCGGCCCGCCAAGCGCTCCCCTTCCAGCTTCGTCTATCCCGACGACGCATTTATATCCTTTTCCCCAAAATTTTTTCTCTTCTTTCAAATTTGGACATCTCATTTTATCTATTTTAGCATTGACTTTGTTTTTTTAAAAAGTAAAATGAAATAATAAATTTCATGTCGAAATTTACCCATTTACACGTCCATTCCCATTATTCCCTTTTGGACGGTCTGCCAAAAATCGATGAGATTTTGGATTTTTGCCAAAAAAACGAAATGGATTCGGTGGCTCTCACCGACCACGGCGCGATTTATGGGGCGGTCGAGTTTTACCAAAAGGCCCTAGAAAGAAAAATTAAACCGATAATCGGAGCGGAGCTTTATTTGGCTTTCGAAAAAATGAGTGATAAAAGGCCCGGAATCGATGACAAGAGATACCATATTGTTTTGTTGGTGAAAAACGAAATCGGTTACAAGAATTTAGTCAAACTGATCACCAAGTCCTATCTCGAGGGGTTCTATTACAAGCCAAGGGTCGACGAAGAATTGTTAAAAGAGCATTCGGAAGGTTTAATCTGTCTTTCTGCCTGTTTACAGGGGAAGATTCCCCAATTAATTTTGGCCAAGAAGTTGGAAGAGGCGGAAAGGTTGGCTTTGAAATACCAAGAAATTTTTGGAAAAGATAATTTTTATTTGGAATTACAAAACCATCCAAATTTAAAAGAGCAAAAAATCGTCAACGAAGCCTTAATCGAAATTTCAAAAAAATTAAAAATCCCTTTAGTCGCGACTAACGATTGCCACTATTTAAGACCGGAAGATGCCGAAGCCCAAGATATTTTAATGCTCATCAACACCGGGGCTGATCCTAACGATCCAGAAAGGCTGACGATGAAAGCCGATGACTTTTCGATGAAACCCCCTCAAAAGATGATTGAGGATTTCAAAGAAATTCCCGAGGCAATCGAAAACACCCAAAAAATCGTTGAACTTTGCAACTTCCAATTTAAGTTTGGGGAAACAAAATTACCAAAGTTTGAAACACCTGATAAAAAATCACCTTCAGAATATTTAAAAGAACTTTGCCAAGAAGGATTGAAAAGAAGATACGGAGAAAAAGTTAAAAAAGAAGTTATCGAGAGGTTAAATTACGAACTGGAGATGATTGAAAAAACTGGGTTTGCTTCTTATTTTTTGATCGTCCGAGATTTTGTCGACTTCGCTAAAGAGCAAAGAATTATCGTTGGGCCAGGAAGGGGTTCGGTCGGAGGGTCGTTGGTGGCTTATTTATTAGGAATTACCGAGATCGACCCCTTGGAATATGGATTGTTGTTTGAAAGGTTTTTAAACCCGGAAAGGATTTCCCCACCTGACATCGACCTGGATTTCACCGATATAAGAAGGCAGGAAGTGATAGATTACATCACCAAAAAATACGGAAGGGACAAGGTGGCTCAGATTATCACCTTTGGCCGAATGGCCGCCCGGGCGGTCGTCAGGGACGTGGGAAGGGCACTTGGCTATCCTTATTCTTATTGTGACCGAATCGCTAAACTCATTCCCTTTGGCTTTACTTTAGACGAAACCTTGGCTAAGGTGGCAGAATTTCGCCAGATTTACGAAAGTGAAGAAAAAGCCCAAAAATTGATCGATTTTGCCAGAAAACTAGAGGGTTGCGCCAGACACGTTTCCACCCATGCCTGTGGCTTAGTCATTTCCACCACCCCCCTTGATGAAATTTGCCCCCTCCAACATCCCACCCAAGACGACGAAACGATCGTCACCCAGTACGAGATGAAATCTCTTGAAGATTTAGGTCTTTTAAAAATCGATGTTTTAGGGTTGAAAAATTTGACCTTGATCGAGGAAACCTTGAAGAAGATTTTTGCTGTTCATCGAAAAGAAATAAAAATCGAAGAAATTCCTTTTGACGATAAAAAAACCTACAAGCTTTTTCAAAAGGGAGAAACGACCGGCGTCTTTCAGTTTGAATCAGAAGGAATGAAAAAATGGTTAAAAAAACTCAAGCCTAGTTCTTTTGAAAATCTAATCGCCTTGATCGCTCTTTATCGACCAGGCCCGATGCAATTTATCCAAAATTATATCGAAGGAAAACAGAAAAAGAAAAAAATCGAATATTTGCATCCAAAACTAAAACCGATTTTGGAACCAACCAACGGCGTTTTAATCTTCCAAGAACAATTAATGCAGATCGCCAAGGATTTAGCCGGTTTTTCTTTAGCCGAGGCTGATATTTTAAGGAAAGCGGTGGGAAAAAAAATAAAAAGTTTGTTGGTCGCCCAAAAAGAAAAATTCATTTCAGGATGCGAAAAAAACGGCGTCAAAAAAGAAACGGCTGAAAAAATTTGGGAATGGATCCTACCTTTTGCTTCTTATGGTTTCAATAAATCCCATAGCGTCGCCTACGCCAAAATTGCTTATCAAACCGCTTATTTAAAAGCCAACTTTCCTCTGGAATTTATGGCTTCTTTGCTCAGTTTAGAACAGGCGGATGTGGAAAGAGTGGGTTTTTTGATCGAAGAATGCAAAAGAATGGGAATCGATGTTTTGCCGCCAGATATTAACGAAAGTTTTCGAAATTTCTCGGTTGTCCCTGGAAAAAATCAAATTCGTTTTGGGTTGTTGGCAATCAAAAACGTTGGAGAAAATACGGTCGAGGCGATCGTCAAAGAAAGAAAAGAAAACGGACCCTTCCATTCTTTAACCGATTTTCTTTCAAGAATCGAACCTCAAAATTTAAACAAAAAATCTTTGGAAAGTATGATCAAAGCCGGCGTTTTTGATAGATTCGAAGAAAGAAATCAATTGCTTTTCAATTTGGAAAAAATTCTAGAATGGAACAAGGAAAATTATAAAACGAAAAGGCAAGGACAAATCGGGCTTTTCGATTTTTCTGGGAAAAAAATTCCGGAAATAAAGCTGGAAAAAACAAAACCGGCAACAAAAAAAGAAAAGTTGATTTGGGAAAAAGAATTACTCGGGCTCTATGTTTCGGCCCACCCGGCTGAAGATTTTTTAAAAATTTTTGAAAAAAAAGCGTTTCCTTTGGCCAAAATCTCCCAGACGATGGTAGGTAAAATGGTCAAGGTGGGGGGGATCATTTCTTCGATCAAAAGGGTAATAACTAAAAACGGTTCGCCGATGCTTTTTACCAAATTAGAAGACGGAACAGGAAAAATAGAGGTGGTTGTTTTTCCGAGCGCGATAATGAAAAACCCCTCCGCTTTCCAAGAACATAAAGCGGTTTTTGTTTCGGGAAGAATCGACAACAAAGACGGCGTCCCAAAAGTAATCTGCGAAGACATCGAGGAAATAATCGAAAGTTAAAAATATGAAAGATCAAAAAAATATAAAAAATCAAAATCTTTCTTTGTTTACCCTTCCGGAATCCAAAAAAGAATCAACAGTTATTAATAGGTTGTTGGATAAATATTGTATAAAGGATATGAATGACTGGAAAAATGTTAACGCCGATTTAATTATTACTGATCCACCTTTTGGAATAGAATTTAGTGGAAAACCGACAAATTATCATCGAAAAGTTGAAAATGTGGTTGATGGTTACGTAGAATGGACAGTTTCTGAATATGGAAGAAAAATCCAACAATTATTGGAATGTATAAAAAGGAATTTAAAAGAAAATGGACAGGCTTTGATTTTTTCTGGATGGAATAACAGCAATATTATCCATGATAGAATTATGCGATTTAAAGGATTAAAACTGAGAGGTAAATTATATTGGGTTTATAATTTCGCTCCCACCTGTAGAAGAAAACCGTCTCACAATGTGTATGAAATTTATTGGGTAACTAAAGGAGAAAAGTGGATCTACCATAAGAGATGTTCCACAGACCATTGTCAGAAAGGGGAGCCTAATTTGACAACTCTTAAATTTGCTAGAGATTATAAAGTGAATATGCCCAAATATCCAACCCGACTTCCTTTCAAGCTTCTTCAATGTCTATTAGAACATTTTTCTAACAAAGGGGATTTAATCTTTGATCCATTATGTGGCAGTGGAATGGTTGGTGTAGTGTGTTATATGTTAGGTAGAGATTTCGTTATGGGTGATTTGAATCCAAACGGGAAAATTGTGTTCGAACATCTTTTAGATTATTACTTAAATAAAGAAGGATTAGTACAAGATCAAAAATTGCTAACATGGTGGAAAAAATAAACAAAAATTTGTGTGAAAAATCCCGATTTTTATTTAAAGAGATCAAAAAAAGGATAGAAAATGAAAAATATAAGCCAAATATTATTGAATTTGAAAAAGCTATTCAAAAGTTAGTTGAAGAATATAACACTGCCAATTGGGAAAATAGATTTGTAGTTGGTGGCGCTCTAGAAATTATTTTTTGTGCTTTGTTAAGATCTCTAGATTTCCGGTGTAAGTGGTTAAAAGAAGCAAGATACGACATCGAGGTAAATGAAATAAAATTCTCTTTAAAAAGTAATTTTGTTGGTGGTGGAGGTATTCGATTAATTAATATTTTAGGTGACGAAAAAGCAGTTTGGGAAGAACCCACTTTATTTTTTATTAGTAAAATAGGAATTTGTTATGCGGACCCCCAAATGAAACTTAAAACAAAACACACTAGCGATGCACTAGTTATTGAGACTAAAGAATTAAAGAAATTAATTAAGAATCACAACGAATGGTTAATTCCACTTTCCATTCCTCAAAAACAAAAAAATTCTAAAGAAATTAAAACAGCTAGTTATGATGTTGCAAAATCGATATTAGAAGAAATTAATAGTCAATATTTGAAAAAATATATAACAGAAATATAAAATTATGGAAAAAATTGAAAAAATTAGGCATTCTTTGGCGCATGTTTTGGCTTATGCTGTCCAGGAATTGTATCCGGGGACGAAATTTGGAATTGGACCGGCCATTGAAAACGGTTTTTATTACGATTTTGAATTCAAAAATCAGATCTCAAATGAAGATCTGTCCACCATTGAAAAGAAAATGAAAGAAATTTTGAAAAAAAATATTACGTTTAAAAAGAAAATTGTTGGAAAAGAAGAGGCAAAAAAAATGTTTCAAGACCAACCTTATAAATTGGAGCTGATTGAAGAAATTCCTGAAGAAAGGGTTTTTGTTTACGAAAGCGGAGGTTTTGTTGACCTTTGCGCTGGCCCTCACGTCAAGTCAACAAAAGAAATAAACCCAGACGCTTTTAAACTAACAAAAATCGCTGGCGCTTATTGGAAAGGTGACGAAAAAAATCCGATGCTAACCAGAATTTATGGAATCGCTTTTGAAACAAAAGAGGAATTGGAAAATTATTTGAGAATTCAAGAAGAAGCAGAAAAAAGAGACCATCGGGTTTTGGGACAAAAATTAGAACTTTTTTTGTTCGACGAAGAAGTCGGCCAAGGCTTGCCGATTTGGCTGCCAAAAGGCGCGCTTTTGCGAAAGTTAATCGAAAATTTTTTATTCGAAGAATTGCAAAAAGAAGGCTACCAATGGGTAGTCACCCCTCACATCGGAAACTTAAATTTATGGAAAACCTCTGGCCATTGGGAGCTTTACCGAGAAAATATGTATTCCCCGATCAAAATCGATGAGGAAGAGTATCTTTTAAAACCGATGAATTGTCCTTTCCACGTCAAAATTTACAAATCGAAAATAAGGTCTTACCGCGATTTGCCGATAAAGTACGCCGAGTTTGGCACGGTTTATCGCTATGAAAGGTCTGGGACTTTACACGGCTTAACCAGAGTTCGGGGTTTTACCCAAGACGACGCTCACATTTTCTGCGCTCCCGAGCAATTGGCCAGCGAGGTTGAAAAACTTTTAAAACACGGGCTAAAAATTTTGAAAATTTTTGGCTTTGAAGATTTTAACCTTTATTTGGCTACCAAACCGGAAAAATTTGCCGGAACGGAAAAGATGTGGAAAAAGGCAATGGCCGTTTTAAAATATGTTTTGAAAAAGCAAAAATTAAAATACCAAACGGATCCAGGCGGAGGGGTTTTTTACGGACCAAAAATCGACCTCAAAATCAAAGATTGTTTAGAAAGAGAATGGCAATGCACGACTATTCAGGTTGATTTTAACTTACCAGAAAGGTTTGATTTAACTTATGTTGATAAAAAAGGGAAGAAAAAAAGGCCAATAATGATCCACCGAGCCCTTTTGGGGTCGATGGAAAGATTTATTGGGGTTTTGTTAGAAAACACCGGAGGGGCTTTACCTTTGTGGTTGTCACCAGAGCAAATTTGGATAATTCCTGTTGGTAAAAGACATGAAAAATACGCGCAAGAAATAGTTAACGATTTAACGAGTTGCGGGTTGCGAGTTGAATTAAAAAATGAAAACGAAACTGTTTCAAAAAAAATCAGAGAGGGTGAAATTCAAAAGATTCCTTATATCCTGGTTGTCGGTGACAAAGAAATGAATTCGAAATCAGTTAGGGTCCGTCAGAGACAAAAAGGCGATCTCGGCGAAATGAAATTGAAAAAATTTATTGAAAAAATTAAAACAGAAATCGAAAAGAAAAAATAAAAAGATCTCAAAAAATCGGCCTTGAAAAAGGCTGATTTTTAATTTATGATAAAAATTATGAAATATTTTATCCGCACCTTTGGCTGTCAGATGAACAAAAGCGACTCAGAAAGGATCGCTCGATTGTTGGAAGAGCAGGGTTATAAAGAAAGCACGGAAATGGCCGGGGTTGATTTGATTGTGGTAAATATGTGTTCGGTGAGGCAATCGGCGGTCGACAGGGTTTATGGAATGGCGAAAAAATTCGCCAAACTCAAAACTCAAAACTCAAAACTCAAAACTTTATTAACCGGTTGCGTTTCGAAAAAAGATTTTCTAAAATTTAGAAATTTTTTTGACCTTATCTTACCGATCAAAACCTTGAGTTTCTGGCCAAGAATTCTTAAAAAAGAAAAGTTTCACTTTTTGCCAGACCAAAGAGAGAAAAATTTTGTTGAAAAATTTGATTGCGATTATTTGAAAATAAAGCCAAAATACAAAAACCCTTCTTTGGTTTTTATTCCGATTTCCACCGGTTGTGATAATTTTTGTTCTTTTTGCATCGTCCCTTTTGTCAGAGGACCTTTAGTTTGCCGAGATCACAAAGAAATTTTAAAGGAGGTAAAAGAGGCTGTAAAAAACGGGGCAAAAGAAATTTGGCTTTTGGGACAAAACGTCAACGACTATCGATCCCCTTCTGATAAAAAAATCGATTTTCCTCAGCTTTTAAAAATGGTCGAAAAAATCTCAGGTGATTTTAAATTTTTTTTCACCTCGCCTCATCCAAAGAACTTTTCCGACGATTTAATCGAGGTTTTAAGCCAAAGTAAAAAATTTGGAAAATATTTAAATTTGCCGGTCCAGTCTGGGGACGATACCATTTTAAAAAAGATGAACAGAAATTACACGGTAAAAGAATACAAAAATTTAGTCAAAAAAATAAGAGAAAAAATTCCAGAGATTAAACTTTCGACCGATGTCATCGTCGGTTTTCCGGGAGAAACAAAAAGACAATTCGAGAACACACTTAATTTATTCAAAGAAATAAAATTCGATTATGCATATATTGGAAAATTTTCTCCTCGACCAGGAACGGCGGCATCGAAAATGGAAGACAACGTTCCTTGGAAAGAAAAAAAAGAAAGGGAGAGAAAACTAAGAAGTGTTTTAAAAAAAAATTACCGGGGGTCTCTGGCGGCAAGGCCTTAATAAGGGGATATCTTTCCCAAAGAGGGAAAATGGAGGGTGACCAGAGACCCCCGGCTTCACGCTGGTGGAGATAATGATAGGAAAAGTGCTAATTTATCCTCTATTTCCATTATATGAAATCAAAAAGCCGTGTCAAGGATAAAAAATTAATCGTCATTTTGGGAGCGACGGCATCTGGAAAGACAGAGTTGGCGATTAAGTTGGCCAAAAAATTCAACGGCGAGGTAATCAACGCCGATTCGAGACAGGTTTACAAAGGAATGGACATTGGAACGGCAAAACCGCCATCTCGCAAATTCGCCCAAATTGGCCACGAATTTGCACGAATAGTCAATGGGATCCTTCACTATCTTTTAGATGTCGCCAGCCCAAAGAGAAAATTCACGGTCGCTCAATACAGAAAATTTGCCTTAAAAGCAATTGAAAAGATTCAAAAAAGAAAGAAAATTCCCTTTTTAGTTGGGGGATCATGGTTTTATATTAGGGCTATCGTCGACGGGTTGGTAATTCCCGAAGTTCCGCCTGATTGGAAATTAAGAAAAAAATTGGAAAAGAAATCGCCTGAAGAGCTTTACGAAATTTTGAAAAAATTGGACCCTCAAAGAGCAAAGACGATCGAAAAGGAAAACCCGAGAAGGTTGATCAGGGCGATCGAAATTTGTAAGAAAATCGGAAAAGTCCCTCCTTTAAAGTTTGAACCTCTCCCCTACCCGGTTTTGATGATAGGAATAAAAAGAAGAAAAAAAGAATTGGAAGAAAGAATTAAAAAAAGATTTTTTGAATGGCTCAAAGAGGGATTAATTTTGGAAGTAATAAAATTGAGAAAGGGGGGAGTTTCTTTCAAAAGGATTGAAGAATTCGGAATGCATTACCGAGAAATTGCCAGATATTTGCAGGGAAAGATATCAGAAAAAGAGATGGTCGAAAATTCGATCAGAGAAATTCAAAATTACGCCAAAAAGCAAACGAATTGGTTCAAGAAAGATAAAAGGATAAAATGGATAAAAAAAGAGAAAGAAGGAGAAAAATTGGTAGCAAATTTTCTCAAAATAAAAAAAGGGGGGCAGAAAACTTTAGCAGACTTTGAGAAGAATACCTTTTTTTCGCACTCTTATCCCTTTATTTTTTAAAATTTCTACATCCTCATCTTCCATTGTTGCCGCCAAGATGCGATCGACTTCTCCTTTTTTTATATACCCGATCAAAATCTCCAAATTCTCTCGGACGATCGCCCCCCACTTGCCATTTTTGAACCGGAATTGAATGTGCTTAATGTGTGGAATGTACGTTGCTATCACCTCCTTTTTATTTTATCATTTCGTCATTTTTTGTCAAGAGTGCTTTTAGCATTTTATTAACTATTTCCGGATTGGCTTTACCTTTTGTTTTTTGCATTACTTTCCCAACTAAAAACTGAAGAGCGTTTTCTTTCCCGGTTTTGTAGTCTTTCACTGGCTGAGGATTCTCCTTGATCACCTCTTCGACAATTTTTTGGATCTCGCTTTCGTCGGTGATTTGAACCAATCCCTTTTCCTCGATGATATTGGAGGGGTCGGCGCCGGTTTTAAACATTTCTACCAAAACGATTTTGGCAATTTTTGAAGAAATTTTTCTTTCTCCGATTAATGAAATAAACTCGGCGAAATTTTCTGGAGTGACTAAAATTTCTTTTTCCTCAAAAGAAATTCCTTTTAAAAGACCTAAAAAATCGGTGATTAAATAATTCGAAGTCAGCTTTATTAAATTTGAAATTTTTTCTTTCGGAAGTCGCGGGTCGAATTCGGAGATAATCTTTTCAAAAAATTCTCCTAAATCTTTGTTTTTTACAAAAATTTCGACCGCTTTTTCCTCCAACCCGTATTCTTTTTTGAACCTTGCGCGCTTTTTTTCTGGAAGTTCTGGAATTTCCGATTCGATTTCAGATATCATCTCGGGAGTGATTTCCAAAGGCGGTAAATCAGGTTCTGGAAAATAGCGGTAATCCTGGGCGTATTCTTTTTCTCTTTGGGAAAAAGTAATCTCTCTGGCTGAATCCCATCCTCTCGTCTCTTGGATGACTTTTTTCTTGTTTTTTAAAATTTTTCTTTGTCTTTCGATCTCGTATTCGATTGCTTTCTCTACTGCTCTAAAAGAATTCAAATTTTTGATTTCGACTTTAGTGCCAAGGGTCTCTTTTTTTTCGCTCAAAGAAACGTTCGCCTCCACCCTCATTTGACCTTTTTCCATATCTGCATCAGAAACGTCCAAATACCTCAAAATTAACTGCAATTCCTCAGCAAATTTTCTTGCTTCTTTTGGAGACTCAATATCTGGCTCTGTAACCAATTCCATTAGTGGAATTCCCGCTCGGTTGAAATCGACTAAAGACCAATCTTTTTCATGAATTAACCTTCCGGTATCTTCTTCTAGATGAACCCTCCTTATTCTAATTTTCTTTCCATCAATTTCTAAAAAACCATTTTTGCAAAGCGGAGTTGAATACTGAGAAATTTGATAACCTTTCGGAAGGTCGGGATAGAAATAATTTTTTCTTTCAAAAAAAGAGTTTTTCGAAATTTGGCAGTTTAAAGCCAAACCAGTTTTAATCGTTTTTTTCACCGCCTCTTCGTTAATCACCGGTAAGGTTCCAGGATGACCGAGGCAAATCGGGCAAACGTTTAAATTGGGGTGCCTTTCGTCCGGGTCGTTTTTACAAGCGCAAAACATTTTTGAATTTGTTTTTAACTCAATATGGATTTCCAAACCAATTTTTGGATAGTATTCCATGTTTTCAAAAATTTCTTATTTTCGTAAAATTTCTTCCATTATTTTCACTCCTGAACTAGTACCGACAATATCAGCCCCGGCCTTTATCGCCTCTTTTAAATCTTTTAGGGTTCTAATTCCGCCGGCGGCTTTAATCAAAAGTCCGGGGGCGCCTTTCCTCATCAATCTCAGATGGAAAAATTTTTCTTTCAATTCTCGATGTTCTAAGGGGTCTTTTTCTGTCGCGGTTTTAACACAGATTGCCCCGGCTTTTTTTACTATTTGTGAGGCTTTTACAATTTCCTCATCGGTTAAGTATCCAGACCCGATGATCACTTTCGTTGGCAAAATCTTGCAAATTTCCTTTAAGTCCTTTAAAATCTTTTCCCACCTGGCGTGTTTGGCGTCAACGATATTCATTACCACATCCAACTCATCTGCCCCCTCTTTTTTCGCTTTTTTGCACATTTTAACTCTCTTTTCGTGAGGCGAATCCCCAATTGGCGGGTCAATCAAGACAACCGTTTTAATTCCCGTACCTTTTAACTCTTTCGCAACCAATTTCACCCATTCCAACCTTACGCAAACTCCCCGAAAATCGTATTTTTTTGCCTCTTGACAAGTTTTAATGATATCTTCTCTTTTCGCGTGAGGATTTATATTGGTGTGATCGATAATTTTGGCAATATTTTTTATTTTTACCATAATTTATGAAAGATTTTTTTAATTTCATGAGCAACTTCATCGACCGACCTTTCACCGTTGACCACTATCCACTTGCTGAAAATTTGGTTTCTGATCAGTTTTTCATAAAACTTCGATATTTTCTCTAAAAATTTTTTGTCGGCTTCGTGCCGATCTAAGTCTTTCTTTTCTTTAAATTTTCTTTGGATCGAAGTCTTGGCAGAAATTTTAAGGTAAATTACCAGGTCGGGCTTTGGTAAATCAAAAATTTTCGCAATTTTCAGGGCCTTATTAAGAGGAAAGCCCTTTTGTCCTTGATAGACCAGGGTTGAAGTAAAATAACGGTCGGCGATTATGAATTTATTTTCTTTTCTCCATTTTTCAATTTTCTCTTTATCCTTTAGAAAATCCGTGAAATAAAGCAAAAACTGAACCTCCGGAGAAAAATCATATTTTTTATGCAAAAACTGATGGATTAATTTACCGATCGGTCCTCGATAATCAGGATAAGATAGTCTTTCAACCGGAATTTTTCTTTTTTTTAAATAGCTAAATAGCAATTTGCTTTGAGTTTCTCCTCCCGCGCCGTCGATCCCTTCAAAAACGATGAATTTTCCTTTGTTAAGATCCTTGCTCATTATTTGTCCTTTTTGCTTTTTCCAATTTTTCCAAATAAGTTTTTGTGTCTTCGCTTACCCAGTCTTGGGTGTTTATGTATTTTATTCCGCCGTCTCCTTTCCTAAAAATGACCCTCTCGATCCCGGCGTTAATCAAAATTCTTTTGCAACGAGGGCAAGGGATAGCCTCAACCAATTTTCCTTCCTCGTCAATTCCGACGATGTAAAGAGTTCCACCAAAAACATTACTGCCATTTCTGGCGGCATTGACTATCGCGTTTTCTTCGGCATGGACAGCCGGACAATCTTCATAAGCCATTCCGTGCGGTAAATTTTTTAAAGCCTTGATGCATCCCACATCTAAACAATTCACTACCCCCCTGGCCGGACCGTTGTAGCCAGTGGAAACGAGGGTGTCGTTTTTAACGATGATCGCGCCGTATTTTCTCCTCAAACAAGGAGACCTTTGGGCGACCGCCTTGGCAATTTCTAAATAGTATTCGTCTTTTGGTGGCCTCATGTTTGAAACCTTCAATCTACAATTTCAATTCCCATGTTTTTTGCTTGACCCTCGATGATCTTCATTGCCTTCTCAATATCGTCGGTATTCAAGTCTGGCATTTTTTTCTCAGCAATCTCTCTGAGTTGTTCTCTGGTAATCTTTCCCACTTTTTTCTTTTGGGGTTCTCCTGATCCCTTCTCGATGCCGGCGGCTTTTTTCAACAAATCAGAAACAAGCGGCCTTTTAATTTCCAGGTCAAAGCTTTTGTCTTCATAAACGATCACTTTCACCGGAATGATAAAACCTTGGTCTTTTTTGGTCGCTTCGTTAAAGCGGTCGCAAAAATCTTTGAGGTTTAAGCCATGAGGGGCTAAAGCTGGTCCAACCGGCGGGGCGGGAGTGGCTTGTCCAGCCGGAATTTGAATTTTAATGACTGTCTTTATTTTTTTCACAGTTTTTTGAGTTGGAGGGAATCCAATTCGACTGGGGTGTCCCTTCCAAACATGTTGATTAAGACCTTTACCTTTCCTCTCTCTTCGTCGATTTCCGAAACCTTTCCTTCAAAATCTTTAAAGGGACCGTCGACGATTTTTACCAAATCTCCGACTTTCACGTCGATCTTGTATTGGGGTTCTTTCATCTCCATCCGTTTTTTTAATTCTTCTATTTCTTTTTCTGAAACGGGAATAGGGGTCGTTCCCGCTCCGACAAAACCGGTGACGTTTGGGGTATTTCTAACAACGTACCAAGAATCGTCGGTGACGATCATTTCCACTAAAACATAACCGGGATAAATTTTTTCTTCTACCACTTCCCTTTTCCCGTTTTTGATCTTTATTTTCTTTTCTTTTGGAACGATGACGTTAAAGATTTTGTCCTCCATTCCTAACGATTCGATTCTTTGGCGCAAATTCCGGGCCACTGCCTCCTCATAGCCAGAATAGGTGTGGATGACGTACCATCTTCTTTCTTTTGGTAATTTTTGTTTTGGCATTTTATTTTAGAATGATAAATTTATTTAAAATGGTGGTGAAAATAAAGTCAAGCCCACCCAAAAAAACGGCGGTCACCAACGAAACACCCAAGACAATAAGGGTATACTTTATTGTCTCTGCCCTCGAAGGCCAACTAACTTTCTTTAACTCTCTTTTCGCTTCGCTCAGGAACGTTGAAATTTTTTTGAAAAAATTCATTTTAGATGTCTAAATTTTTCACTTCTTTAGCATAAACTTGGATAAACTTTTTCCTCGGTAAAACATCTTTCCCCATTAAAATATCGAAAATCCGGTCGGCCTCTTCTGCGTCTTCGATCTTGACTTGCAAAAGAATCCTTTTTTCTGGGTTCATCGTCGTTTCCCAAAGTTCAGAAGGGTTCATTTCGCCCAAACCTTTATACCTTTGGATTAAAGTCGGCGTCTTTTTCATTTTTTTCAAAATCTCTTTCTTCTCTCCTTCAGTATAAGCATAACAGACCTCTTTTCCAAACTGGATTTTGTAAAGAGGGGGTTGGGCGATGTACAAATAACCTTTTTCGATAATCGGCCGGAAATAGCGGTAGAAAAAGGTTAAAAGAAGAGTCCTGATGTGCTGGCCGTCGACGTCGCTATCGGTCATCAAAATTATCCGGTGATACCTTGCTTTTTCGATGTCGAAATCTTCGGCGATGGCCGTGCCCAGGGCGATGATCAAAGACTTGATTTCCTTTGAAGCCAAAATTTTATCTAGTCTTACCCTTTCCACGTTCAGAATTTTTCCTCTCAAAGGCAAAATGGCTTGAAAATGGCGGTCCCTGGCTTGACGGCTTGAACCTCCGGCTGATTCCCCTTCAACGATAAAAAGTTCGGCTTCATCCGGATTTTTGGTAATGCAATCTGCCAATTTGCCGGGTAAACTCAACCCTTCCAAAATTCCTTTTCTGAGGATCGTTTCTTTTGCCGACTTGGCTGCCTTTCTCGCTTTTTGGGCCAAAAGAGCTTTGTTAAGAATCGTTTGAGCATCTTGAGGATTTTTTTCAAAAAAATCGACGATCGCTTCGCTGACTACTTGTTCGACAGCGATCTTCGCTTCTGGGTTTCCGAGTTTAGCTTTCGTTTGTCCTTCGAACTGTGGCTCTTTAATCCTGACGGAAACTAAGGCAGTTAAACCTTCTCTGACATCTTCTCCACTCAATTTTTCATCGTTTTCTTTAAGCAAACCGTTTTTCCTGGCATAATCGTTTAAGGTTCGGGTCAAGGCCGTTCGAAAACCGGTAAGATGAGTTCCCCCTTCTGGGGTATAAACGTTGTTGGCAAAACTTTCCTCGTAGGATTCGTATTCGTCGGTATAAAGAAAGGCGACCTCAACTTTGATTTCGTTTCTTTCTTGGCAAACATAAAAAATGTTTTTGTGGAGAGGGGTCGCTCTTTTTGTCAAATACCTTAAATAAGAAACCAAACCGTTCTCAAAATAAAAATGGTAAACTTGAGCGGGTTTCTGCCTTTCGTCGTAAAAAGCAATTTTTATCTTTGGGTTGAGGAAGGCCTGTTGCCTTAAGAAATTTATGATTTTATTTTTGTCAAACTCGATTTTTCCTTTAAAAATTTCTGGGTCGGGTTCGAAAATGACCGTCGTCCCTCTTTCGTTTGTCTTTCCGATTTTTTGTAACTTAGTTGTCGCCCTCCCTCTTGAATATTCTTGGAAATACTTAAAGCCGTCTCGACAAGTTTCCACTCTTAAATAGGTTGAGAGAGCGCAAACGGCCGAAAGTCCAACGCCATGAAGGCCACCGGTCGAAGAATAAACCTTCCCCCCAAATTTGGCCCCGGCGTGTAAATAAGTGACGACTGTTTCCAGGGCCGATTTTTTTGTTTTGGGGTGAATTTCGACCGGAATCCCTCGGCCGTTATCGACAACCTTTGCCCTGTTTTTTGGTAAAAGATGGACAGAAATTTGGTCGCAGTAACCCATCAAAGCCTCGTCGATGGCGTTGAAAATGACTTCTTTAAGAAGATGATGAAAACCTTCGCTTCCAGTCGAACCGATGTACATTCCCGGTCTCTTCCTGATCGGTTCCAAACCACGCAAAACATAAATGTCTTCAGCCCGGTAGTCAATTTTTTGATTTTCTTTTTCCATTTTTATTTTCTCACTTCCCATTCTTTTTCTTTTTCTAAGATTTCGATGATTTTGTTTTGGACCTCTTCGACCTCTTTTGAAGAAAGGGCCCGATCTTTGGCTTGAAAAATTAAACGAAAGGATAAGCTTTTGCGTTCTTCGGGAATTTCTTCGCCTTCGTAAATGTCGAATAAATCGACGTCTCGCAAGTTTTCTCCGCCCGCTTGGTAGATTTTATTCAAAACCTCTTCGACCAAAACTTTTTTTGGTAGCAAAACCGAAATGTCTCTGATGACAGCCGGAAAAGAAGAGATGGGTTGGTATTCGTGCTCTTCCGAGGCAAAATTGACCAACTTTTCAAAATCGATGTCGAAAACAACGACCTTTTCTTTGATTTGATAAGCATCGAGAATCTTTTTTGAAATTTCGCCCAAAAACCCGATTTCTTCTCCGTCGACTTTTATTTCAGCCGACCTCTTCAAGTGCCAAACGGAAATTTTGGTTGCTTCGGGTGTCGGTCGGTAGGAATCATAATAGAAATTTGAAATTCCCAATTTTTCCAGCAAAAGGTCGATCGTTCCTTTCATTTCAAAAAAAGTTTCTCCAGTCATTAAACAAGTCAAGACTTTCTTTTCTTTTTTCTCGCCTTTAAAAATTTTCCCGATTTCAAAAATTTTTATTTGCTTAAAGAAATTTTGATTTTTGTAAACATTTTTCAGTAAATTGATGATCAAAGATGGTCGCAAAAATTGAAAAGAGGCAGAAACCGGATTTTCTAATTCAATCGCTTCTTTTTCAAAATGAAATTTTTCAACATCGTCTTTGGAGACGAAAGAATAATTATAGACCTCAGTAAAACCTAACTCCTTTAAAATATCCTTTGTCATATTTTCCCAAAAAAGGTCTAAGTTTTTGTTTGGCAATGAAAGAGTTTGTTTGGGAAGTTTTTTTTCGATTTTTTCATAACCATAAACCCTTCCGATTTCTTCGATCAAATCCTCCTGAAAGCTGACATCCCTCCTAAAGGTTGGAATTTCAACGACGAATTTTTTATCGACTTTAAAACCGAGGCTTTTCAAAATCCTAAAAATTTCCTTGGGAGCGATTTTGATCCCCAAAAGGCTATCCACTTTTTCTTTTTCCAGTTTGATTTTCTTGGGATAAACTTTTTCTGGATAAAAATCGACGATTCCTTTGGCCACCTTTCCTTGGGCGATTTCTTGGATAATGAAAGCAGCCCGGTCGATTGCTATTTCGGTCAAATTCGGGTCTAAACCATGAGAAAAGCGCACCGAGGCGTCGGTTTTTAGGTCGATCTTGGCTGAACCCCGTCGAATGATTAGAGGTTCAAAATTGGCTGATTCCAAAAGCACTCTTTTTGTTTTTTCTGAAATTCCAGAATTTTTTCCACCTTTTATCCCAGCCAAGGCAACCGGTTTTTTCGAATCGGCGATGACCAAAATTTCCTTGTCTAACTCGTATTCTTCCTCGTCTAAGGTTAAAATTTTTTCTCCTTTTTTTGCTTTTCTGACGATGATTTCTTTTCCCTCTATTTTATCTAAATCAAAAGCGTGAAGGGGCTGGCCGAGTTCTAACATCACATAGTTGGTGACGTCAACGACGTTGTTGATCGGTTTTAAACCGCAAACCTCTAGCCTTTCTCTCAGCCAGTCTGGCGACTGGTCGATTTTGGGATCAAAAATCACTCTGGCCGTGTACCTTTGACAACCTTCTTTCACTTTCACCGAAATAAAATCTTTGGCTTTAAAATTTTCCTCTTTTAACTTCCATTTTTCTTCTTTGATTTTGTAACCCAAAATCGCCGAAATTTCTCTGGCCATCCCAAAATGGGAATAACAATCAGTTCGGTTTGGCAAAACGTCAATGTCGATGGCAAAATCTTTACCGCTTTTTTTGATCTCCTCAACCTCAAAAGAATGCATAGTTAAAATCTCGGCCAGTTTTTCTGGTTTTGGTAAAATTTTATCAAAAAAAGATTGTAACCAATTGTAAGAAAAAATCATGTTAGAACTGTTTCAAAAACCTTAAATCGCCGGAATTAAACAACCTGATGTCAGGGATTTTGTACTTTAACATCGCCAGCCTTGTTAAACCCATCCCGAAGGCAAATCCCTGCCATTCTTTTGGGTTCAACTTACAATTTTTGAAAACTTGGGGATGAACCATTCCTGCTCCACCAGATTCCAACCAACCAGAGTTTTTACAAACCGGACAACCTTTTCCCCCACAGATGAAACAAGAAACGTCGACCTCAAAAGATGGTTCGGTAAAAGGAAAGAAAGATGGTCTAAGTCTGATTTTTACTTCTTTTTCAAAAAACCTTTTGAAAAATTCTTCGACGATCGCCTTAAAATTGGCCACCGAAACGTCTTTATCGACCATCAATCCTTCCAACTGCCAAAACTCAATTTCGTGGGAAACATCGGTTGCTTCAGCTCTAAAAACTTTTCCCGGCACGACGATTTTTAGGGGTGGTTGGTTTTTTTCCATGTATCTTATCTGAACCGAAGAAGTGTGAGATCGCATCACCCCCCCTTTTTTCAAATAAAACGTCTTTCCCAAAGACAAAACGTCTCTTGCCGGATGGCCGGGGGGAATGTTTAGGGCGTCAAAATTGTGCCATTCGTCTTCGATTTCTGGACCCTCGACGACTTCAAACCCCAAAGATTGAAAAATTTCTTCTACTTTTCTTTTGACCAAAGTTAAGGGATGGAGATGGCCGATTTCAGGTTTTTTCCCAGGGATAGTAATATCGAAAAATTCCTTCTTTTCTTCTTCTTCCTCGACCTTCTTTTTAATTTTTTCTGATTTCTTTTCTAACTTTTCAAAAAGAAAATCTTTTAATTTGTTAATCCTCTCCCCTACTTTCGCTCGCTTTTTTTTAGGTAAACTTTTGATTTTCTTGAAAAGTTTGGCAATCTCCCCCTTTTTTCCTAAATAAAGATTGAAGATCTCGTCCAGATCTTTCAAAGTTTTTGCTCCCTCGATTTCTTTTTGGATTTTCTTTTGTAAGGTTTTTAAGTTAAATTTCCGCGCCATAAATCAATTTTACATTAAAAATGGCCGAAAATCAAGCCAAAAAATAAGAAAAACTGGATTTGATCCCCGTTTAATCTAAAGCCGGCGGAGGGACTCGAACCCACGACATCCGGTTTACAAAACCGGTGCTCTACCAACTGAGCTACGCCGGCTTTCCCCCTTTTTTCTGTTTAATTTTTTTTATTTCCTCCCAATAATTATCGAATTTCAACTTCTTTGTCTTTTCCCTTACCTTGTTAAGCCACATAAATGTCAAATTGTCAAGTTTTAAAATTAGAATCCTGATTTTGAAAAGAAGCTTTTGGAGAAAGAGCAGAAAGGAAAAATTTTTCAAAGGATGCGAATTTTTTATTTTCGTTTTAATTTTAGAGAGAAGGCTTTCCCCAAAATAATCCCCCTCTGGCAAATTAATCAAAACTGGAATTTTTCGAAAAGCGATGGTCGCCATTCCCAAAAGCCCCAAAAGTAAAAAAATCAAAAGGAAAAGGTTGTTCATATTTGAAACCTGACGAATCGACTAATGACGATGTTCTCACCGAATTTTGCGATCGTTTGATTGAGGAGGTCTTTGATTTTTACTTTTTCGTCTTTAATCCAGGGCTGTTCGAGCAAAGGTATTTCTTCCGGGTCAAGGGCGGCGATCTGAAGACAAATTTCGTGGGCGAATTGCTGGAATTCAAAGGAACGAGCGACAAAATCTGATTCACAATGGATTTCGACCATCGCCCCGATTTTTTTTGTCGGATGGACGTAGGCTTCGACAATCCCCTCTTTCGTTTCTCTATCTTTTCTTTTTTCAACCAACTGACCGTACCTTTCTTTTAAAATTTCCTTTGCTTTTTCAAGGTCTCCCTTTGTCTTTTCAAGCGCTTTTTTGCACTCCGCAATAGAAATTCCGGTTTCTTCTCGGAGTTTTTTTATTTTTTCGATAGAAATCATTTTCCCTTTTTTGCTTTCAAAATAACTTCTTTTACCTTTTCTAAAATGTATTTTACCGAAGAAATAGCATCGTCGTTGGCGGGAATAGGATAATCAGCCAAGGTTGGGTCGGCGTTTGTATCGGCGATGGCAATCACCTTCACCCCTTTTCTCCTCGCTTCCTTTATCGCCAGTTTATCTTTGACCATATCGCAGACAAAAACGGCCTCAGGCAACTTTTCTAAGTTTCTGATCCCACCAAATTTTTTTTCTAACTTTTCCAACTCCCTTTCTAACTTCAACCTTTCTTTCTTTGTGTATTTTTCAAAATCCCCTTCCTTTTTCCTTTTTTCCAAATCCAAAAAATGCTCCACCCTTTTTCTGATGACGGGAAAATTGGTGAAAGTTCCCCCCAACCACCTTTCTTTGACATAAGGTAAATCACATTCCTTGGCTAATTTTTCGACCAAATCGTTGATTTGAACTTTCGTCCCGACAAACAAAATCGTTTTTCCCTCAGATACCAAATTCTGGATAAAACGAAGGGCTTCAGCCAGTTTTTCTTTTGTCTTTTCCAAATCGATGAGGTGGATGGTGTTTCTCGTCCCAAAAATGTAAGGCAGCATCTTCGGATGCACTTTGGAAGTTTTATGCCCAAAATGCAAACCAGCTTCGGCCATTTCTTCAACTTTAAGACCGAATTCGTTTTCCATATTTTCTAATATACCAACATTTAAAAAACCAAGCAAGAGCCAATTATCCACAAAATCTAAAAATCCACATCAACTCTTGACAAACCTTTTTGTTTTTGACATAATGGAAATGGAGGTACCTCGGCTCCGGGAAAACCCGGGAGTCCCATTTTGGGGCTTTTCCAAAGGCCGAGGTAAAAGGAAAGATGGAACTAAAGGAAGTGAAAGAATTACTGGATAATCAAGAGCCAGTATTAGGGGACGATTACTTCATCTGGTACGACGATCCTATCTTCCAGCCGGGAAGAAATGATTTATGTGTGGTCTGCCGCGAGGTGTCGCTCGTTAGTGGGTCCTATGACGAGGTTTTCCTTGTATGGGAGGAAACCAATGGTTTGAAATACAAGGAAATCACAAACAGCGCAAAAAGCCGTGACTCTATCCAAATTTGTAAGGTGGAAGTCCAAGGTGATAAGTCTGTAAAGGTAAAGTTGGAAAGCGGAGGCGACATCGGTGTCCCCTGGAGCTACTCCATCATTGTTGATATGGAGAGTGGTCAAATTTCAAAACTGCCGCCGTCTACCTTCGAGGAGGAAGAAAGGAAAAGATGTTGGAGGTGGTAGAAAATCATCAACATTACCACCCGCTATATCAGCTAACGGAAGTGACAGAATTTGTCATTCTGGAATCAACCGGTGTTGCAGTGTTTATCTTGAACGAGGAAATCGACACCAGGGGTCTGCATCTGTATGATAAATATTGGTTGGATGAGAACTTTTGGTGGTCACGGTATTCATTATGGTTGGTGAAGAATGGAGATGAACCGCTGAAACTTTACGAAGACCATGGCTATATTCAGTCCTACACCGAGAGCGAGCTCATTCGTAATCGAGGATATGTCCCTGAACTCAAGGATATCAAAGTAGAAGGGGAAGGGAAGGTGATCAAGGTTACTCACAAGGTTACCCATCTGAAGGGTGAAATGGAAGAGCAAGAATCCGAGCTCACCTTCCATCTGTAAGTTAGTAGGCGGGTTTGGCAAAACCATTTGGTTGCTAAACCCGCTTTTTTATTTGAAAATCTAACTTCAAACTGTGTTTGTCCATTGGCCATCTTGACAAATTATTTTGCTTTGCTATGATATTTATAGTTCGTTAAAAATTTTCCTGTTGGGGTAGCTAATTGGGTATTTCAAGAAAGTATCTAGTTAGCTGCCCCAACAGGCAGCAAAAAAATAAAAAAAGGAGGGATCAACAAAATGAAAAAGTTATCGCAAGCAACGGTAAAGGAGCTGGCAGAGATTTTTCTCGGAAAAAACCCTGAGATGGAATATCTCAGGGAAAAAGCATGGCGGGAGCTCTGTCGACGAAAACCTTCGAATAAAAAGTGGATAACAATAATAAAGTTCGCCGAGGCTGAGAGGAAAAAAGTGATAAAGCAATGGAAAACTGGCTACCCACAGAGGAAAGAAAACGCCGAAGTTATTAAAAGCAGCGAGGATCTAAAAGAAAGAGCCTGGCGAAAGCTCTTACGTCAACATCCTACAAACGAAGAGCTGGTGGAAATAATGATGATCCCATCATTTAAAGAAAGAGCGGCAAAGAAGTTGTTGAATAGAGGAAATGTGGCAGAATTACTTTTAGTTATGGAAGAAGTGAAACACCTAAGAGAAAAAGCAGCCAAAAAATTGTTGCGGTTGTTCCAAAAAAATCCTGATGCTCGTGATAACGACGCGCTGGTGTGGATCATCAAAAAAGTGAAAAACGATGAAATAGTGAATAAGGCCGGCCGGATGCTTTTGCGCAACCCTACAAAGGACGAGATTAAATTCCTTCTTCTGGCCTCGGTTGGGATTGAGCTAGCAACAAAGGCAGCAAGAAAATTGCTCTCGATGGAACCCACAGAGAAAGAGTTGCATCTGATTCTTGATGAGGTTCCCGACGAAAAAGTTTGCCAGGCAGTTTTTAGGGCTTTAGCCAGACTAGAAAAATCGCGAAGCAACTAAAATAGATTTTAGTTGCTTTTTTTTATTTTTCCCCACAATTTAGCTTTTTTTGTAAACGAATCAGGGCTTGATTTTCTAAAAAAATTTGTTAAGCTCAAAGTATGAAAAAGGATATCCATCCAAAATATTATCCGAATGCCAAGGTAAAGTGTGCCTGCGGCAATGAATTTACGGTCGGTTCGACAAGAGAATATATGGAAATCGAAATCTGCTCGAAATGTCATCCCTTTTACACCGGTAAAGAAAAAATTGTCGACACCGTCGGTCAGGTCCAAAAATTTCTAAAAAGATTAGAAAAGAAAAAATAGATGTCGTCGGTCATTGTCGAAATCAGAGCGGGAACGGGTGGAGAAGAGGCGGCCCTTTTTGCCAAAGACCTTTTCCGGATGTACTCAAAATATGCGCGCTCTCAAAACTGGAAAGAGACGATTTTTGATTTGAAAGAAAGCGACCTCGGCGGAATAAAGCAGGTTGTTTTTGAATTGGCTAACGGCGACGTTTTTTCGAAAATGAAGTACGAAGCCGGCGTTCACCGCGTCCAAAGGATTCCAAAAACAGAAAAGTCAGGAAGGATTCATACCTCGACGGCGACGGTGGCGATTTTGCGAAAACCAGAAAAAGCCGAAATTAACATAAACCCTAACGACCTCAAAATAGATTATTTCAAAGCTTCGGGACCTGGCGGCCAGTACGTCAACAAAAGGATGACGGCAGTAAGAATCACCCATTTACCCAGCGGAATTGTTGTCACCTGTCAAACTGAAAGGTCTCTGCAACAAAACAAGGAAAGCGCTTTAGAATTTTTGAAGGCAAAAATTTTGGAAATGGAAGAGCTAAAAAATCTCGAAAAATTGAGCAAAGAAAGAAGAGAGCAAATCGGTTGGGCAAAAAGGGCTGAAAAAATCAGAACTTATAACTTTCCCCAAAACCGGGTGACCGACCACCGGATTAAAAAAAGTTGGCACGATTTGGATAAAATTCTTGACGGCGATTTAGAGCCGGTCATTCGAAAACTCCAGCAGTCTTTTGGCTAGTTAAGCTTTGGCCTTCCAAAATTTTTATATCTTCTTCATACCTTCTCGCTTGAGCCATCACCTGATTTCCGTAAAAAGAGTAGGCAGGGTCGGTGCTTCCGGAAAAATAAATCATCGCCGCCTGCCATTCAGCCTGGGATGTTTTTTGGGCGGCGCCATAATCAGCCAAGTACAAAGCGGCAGCCAAGAATGAATCTTTTATTTCCCAAGGGTTGGCTGTCCTTCCTAAAATTTGGCTTACTCTTGGAGCATAATTGACCCAGGTTGAGGGAATGAACTGGGCTGGGCCCATCGCTCCTCCCCAACCTCCGACGCTAGGAATCGGGCAAGAAACGGGGGTGGAATAAGGATCGCGACCTAAAGATTTTGTGATTTGTAAAAAGTAAGGAACGTCTCGAGTTGGGTGCATAACATTTGAGATAGAAATGCCGCTGTTTTTTTCCATTCCTTCGCCAGTGGATGGATTTTTTAAAAAGCACTGACCGACGTTTTTTCCGATGTTTGACTCTTGATGAAGAACGGCTAAAAGGAAGGCTGGCCTGACTCCGGTGATTTTTTCGATCTCTTTTGCCAACTGGTAGGCTTCGCCAAAGGTCGGGGCTTTTGGCACTCCGATCAACTCGAAAATTCTTTTCCTGATTTCAGCAGCCCTTTTTTCAAGGCTCGTTTTTTCGCTCAACAATTTTTGATATTGGGCATCGGTCATTTTCAAAAGTTCCCTTTTCTCTTCTTGCATCCTTTTGCTTTCTTCTTGTTGAAGGATTTGGATTTTAAGAAGGTTTTCCACTCCCTTTTTCTGTTGGGATAGAATTTCTTCTTGTTTTTCTAAAGAAGCTTTTAAATCCTTGATCGTCTCCAAAATTTCTTTGTTTTTGTTATTTAAATTTTCTAAATAAAGCAAATCGTCGAAAAAACTGGAAAGGGAATCTTCAGAAAGTAAAATTTCCAAAGGAGATTTCTTGTCGGTTTCGTAAATCGTTCTTAAAATTTCGGCTAACTTTTTTCTTTTTTCCTCGATTGCCTGAGAGGTTTTATTAATCGATTTCTTGGTGTCGTCGATTTGGAGGGAAAGATTTTTAACTTTAAGATTGTTGGCTTTAATTTGAAGGTCGAGCGATTCAATTTTTTGTTTCAAAAGAGAAATGGCATTTTTCAAATCCCTTTTTTGTTTTTCAGTTTTTGAAATATCTGACTCATATCTCTTTATCTCTTCTTCCAGTTTTTTTAGTTCCTCTTCTAAGCGTTGCTTTTCCTGAAGGAGGTTGGTTGTCTCATCACTTTGGGCTAAAATTTCAACCTTTTTGAAAAAGAAAAAAGAGGAAAAGAGAAAACTAAAAAGAAAGGCGACCAAAAGTAAAAAACTTATTTTTTTAAATTTCATGGCTTTTCTAAAGGAGCGGCTTCTTCTACTTTTTCTTCTTCTTTTTCTTCTTTTTCTGGTGGTAAAACGTGAGCGATGATTTCTTCTTTTCTCTCTTTTACTTCAACTCCGGGAGGTAACTTTAGGTCGGCAACGGTAATCAAATCTTCGAAATTTTTCAACTTCCCAAGGTTAATTTTTATCTCCCGGGGTAAATTTTTGGCCAACCCTTTCAGGTGAACTTCGGAAAGATTTTTGATCAACGTTCCGCCAAGTTCTTTCACCGCCGGCGCCACTCCTTCAAAAACCAAGGGAACCCTTGCTTCCACTTTCTTTTTGGCTGAAGGATGGTAGAAATCGACGTGTAGGATTTCCTCTTTTATCGGGTCTCTTTGGATTTGGTGGATCAAAACCGGGTATTCTTTTCCTTTTACCTCCAGAGAAATGAGAGAACTTTCACCGGCTTTTTCATAGATTTTTTCAAATTCTTTTTTGTCCACCTCTAAATTCATCGGTTTTAAAGAAGGACCGTATAAAACGGCTGGTAAAATCCCCTCTTTTCTCAATTTTTTCACTTTTTTTCCTTTTTCCTGGCGAATTTTTGCTTCAAGTTTTAGCATAATTTTTTTCTGCTTTTAAAAACAAAAATGTATTTTTCAACCTCTTTTTGAATTTCGCTGATAACTTTTGGCAAAATGAGATATGGTTTAACTTCTTTTTTAGTTTTTTTTAGTTGTTTTTCCAAGCTCTTTCTCCAGACAACTCTTAATTCGGTGTTGATGTTAATTTTTTGGACACCAAAATTTATCGCCTTTTCCAATTGAGAGGAAGGAAACCCAGAACCACCGTGCAAAACCAAAAAAGCATCTGTTTTCTCTCTTATTTCCTTCAACCTTTCAAAATCGAGCTTTGGCATCGTGGGGTAAATTCCGTGAACATTTCCGATGGCAATGGCCAAACTGTCGATTTTCGTTTTCTCAACAAATTCTTCCACCTCTTCTGGTTTCGTAAGGTCTTCTTTTTTTATCTTTACTTTCTTTTTTGAAAAAAATCGGCTTTCCCCTCTCAAATACCCCAACTCCCCTTCAACCAAAACCTTCTTTTTTTTAGCGTATTTCACCACTTCTCTGGTTAATTCTAAATTTTTTTTGAAAGAAAGTGAAGAGCCGTCAAAATGAACGGCTTCAAACCCCGAATCGATCGCCTTTCTTATCAAATTTAAATCTTTTCCGTGGTCCAAATTCAAAAAAAACTTGAATTTTAACTTTTTTTCTAAAGCCTTTACCAAACTTATCGCCTCCTCTAACCCGAAAAAATCAGCCTCGCTTTGGGAAAGACCTAAAATTACCGGCGACAAATTTTTTTTAGCAGCAAAAGCTATTCCCCTTAATTGCTCTAAAGTCGAAAAATTAAACTGACCGATTGCCCATTTCTCTCTTTTTGCCCTTTTTAAAATCTCTCTTAAGGTCATTTCAATTTCTCTTTTTTTATTTTAACCTTTTCAAACTTTTCGCCTTTTCTTAAGATCCCTTCTTTGGCGCCGATTTTCTGCAAACAAGCCGAGGCGTTGGCGATGGCCATTTGGAGGGCAAATTCGATGTCGCCTTTTTTAAGAATACCGGCCAGAAATCCTGAACCAAAAGCATCACCGGCGCCAGTTTTGTCTAATACTTTCACATCCTTTGGTTTTGCCCTCCATAAATTTTTGTTGTCTGAAACAACCGCCCCTTCTCTTCCCTTTGTCATGATGAAAATACCAGGGACAAATTCATCTATCTTTTTGAAAATTTCTCGCTCTTTTTGATAGGGAATTTTTGTCAAAAATGAGGCCTCTTCTTGGTTTAACAAAAGAATGTCGATTTTTTCTAAAATCGGTTTCAGTCTTTTCAAACCAAGTTTGAGTTGAGAATGGCCAGGGTTGGCGAAAACTTTTATTTTATTTTTTTTGGCAAAATTTACTAAATCATCAAAGAGAAAAGCCAGTTTTCCAGAAAGCGGGGCCAAATAAAACCATTTAGCCCTCAGTTTCGACCAGGGAATAAGTTTTTTTGTCAAAAGTTCAGAGGCACCGCGAAAAACAAGACAAGTTCGGTCTTTATTCGCCACGATGACGATCGAATGATTGGTTGGTTTTGCTTTCGTCTGAAAAACAAATTTAGTTTCCACCCGAAATTTCTTCAAATCAGAAATGATTTCCTTTCCGGCTAAATCCTTCCCGACTATCCCGCAATAGGCAACTTTGAAACCTTGGGAAGCAAGGCTGGCAGCCACGTTCGTTCCCCCACCGCCAGTGAAAAAGTAGATTTTTTCAAGGTTGACTTTCGAAGGGAAAGGGAAGAAAATTCCCTGCCCGGTGATGAATTTTTTGTCTTTGACTTTTTTTACCAAAAACTCCTTTGAATAGAGGATGATGTCAAAAGTGGCTGAACCAAAAGTGATGACATCGTAGATCATGATCGAAATTTCTTTTTTAGACCTAAAATAATTCTCAAAACGGCATCTGGGCTCAAGGAGATACTTTCTATTCCTTCTTTGATTAAAAAGTAGGCAAAATCAGGGTCTCTGGAGGGAATATCTCCGCAAATTCCGCTGTATTTTCCTTTTTGCCGACAAATTCTTATCGCCCTCTTTATCATCTCTTTCACCGCTTCGTTCCTTTCATCGCCCACTTTTGCCACTAAAGCCGAATCTCTATCTATTCCCAAAAGGCATTGGGTTAAATCGTTTGACCCGATCGAAAAGCCGTCGGTTATCGCCAAGAATTTTTCAGCCAAAATGACGTTCGAAGGAATCTCGCACATCACGTAAACTTTTAGCTTATCTTTTCCTCTTTCTAAGCCAAACTTTTTCAGCAAATCTAAAACCTTTTTTGCTTCCTCTGGGGTTCGACAAAAGGGGATCATCACCTGAACGTTTTTCAATCCAAATTCATCCCTCACTCTTTTTATCGCTTGGCATTCCATCTCAAAGGCCGGTTGAAATTTTGGGTCATAATATCTTGAAGCTCCCCGCCAACCCAGCATCGGGTTTGCTTCGTCTGGCTCAAACAGTTCTCCACCGACCAAGGCTTTGTATTCGTTCGTTTTGAAGTCTGAAAACCTGACGATGACTTCTTTTGGCCAAAAGGCTGCCCCGATTTGAGCGATTCCTTCGGCCAATTCTTTGATAAAGTGTTCTTTTTTATCTCTGTGTTCAACGGTAATTTCTTCGATTTTTTTGACGATTTCTTTAACTTTCGGGTCTTTTTTTGCCGTCCTTTTCAATCCCTCAAAATGGTAAAGGGCTAAAGGATGGACCCTTACTTTTTCCGCGATAATAAACTCTTCTCTGGCCAAACCGACACCATCGACCGGTAAAAATGAATATTTAAAAGCAGTTTCCGGCGCCCCAATGTTTAAACAAATTTTGACCGGAAACTTTGGTGTTTTTCGCAAATCGTACCTTTTCACCTTGAAAGGAATTTTCCCCAAAAATATCCGCCCTTCTTTTCCGGCTGTACAATCGACGGTAATTTCTTGATCCTGTTTTAAAATTTTTGTCCCATTTCCTGTCCCGACAATACAAGGAATGCCCAACTCCCGACTGACGATGGCAGCGTGACAGGTCGTCCCTCCTTCGTCGGTAACGATGGCCGAAGCCAAGGGGAAGATCGAAACCCAATCGGGGTCGGTCATTTTCGTTACCAAAACCTCTCCTTTTTTGAATTCGGAAATTTTAGAAACATCCTCGATGATATGAACTTTTCCTTGACCAAGCTTGTTGCCGATGGCAATCCCGGTCAAAATCGGCTTTTTTGTTGTTTTTACCTCAAATTCTTCATAAATCTGGGTAGTTTTTGAAGTGAAAACTGTTTCTGGCCTTGCCTGGACGATAAACAACTGATTCGTTTTTCCGTCTTTTGCCCATTCGATATCTTGAGCTAAGCCATAATGTTCTTCAACGATCATCCCCCATTTGGCTAAGGTCAAAATTTCTTCGTCTTCCAAAGAAAATTTAAGTTGGTCTTTTTTTGGAACCTTTACTTCTTTTAACCCGCCGCCTTTTTTATAAACCAGTTTTCTATCCTTTTTCCCGAGGTCTTTCCTGATGATCGCTTTGTATCCTTGCTTTAAAGTCGGTTTGAAAACATAAAAACTGTCAGGAATAATTTTTCCTTTAACGATCATTTCTCCTTGACCAAAAATCGAATTAATCAAGACGACGTTTCTAAATCCGCTTTCAGTATCCAAAGTAAACATCACCCCAGAAGAAGCTAGGTCAGACCTAACCATTTTTTGGATACAGACAGAAAGAGCAACTTTTAAACTCCTAAATCCCTTTTCATACCGGTAAGCGATCGCTCGGTCAGTAAAAAGAGAAGCGAAACATTTTTTGATCGCCCCTAACAAGTTTTTGTTTCCAGAAACGTTGATATAACTTTCGTGCTGTCCGGCAAAAGAAGCGGTGGCGATGTCTTCGATGGTCGCCGACGACCTTACGGCAACGTCAGTATTTTTTTGGCCATAGATTTGAGAAAGTTTTCGGTAATTTTCCAAAATTTCTTTTTCGAGGTCTTGGGGAAATCGTCCTTTCAAAATTAGCTCACGAGCCTTCTTGCCCTTTTCCTGAAGGTCTTTAATTTTTTTAGGGTCGAATCGTTCAAAAATTTTCTCTAATTCTTCGTCGATTCTGTTGAATTTTAAAAAATACCAGTAAGCCCTCGTCGTCAAAGCAAAACCGTTTGGGATTCCAATTCCTTTTTTGGTCAGTTTCGAAA